>Ga0065711_1035190_pt1 | contig 22671 bp, 21 predicted proteins | sample Hoacrofraction12_FD_59098 | JGI IMG/M metagenome (GOLD analysis project Ga0065711, IMG submission 59098) | Hoatzin crop microbial communities from Cojedes, Venezuela - Epithelial fraction 12 v2 (version 2) | ecosystem: Host-associated > Birds > Digestive system > Esophagus > Crop | place... | reverse complement strand
ATGAAGATAGGGTGGCACGTAAGATTCTTAAATCACATAGTTTGGATTTGCCAGGCGATAGGGCTAATCATGAAGTTCCTTTTAAGCCTCTTTCTACAGATAATTTAGACTAAAGATAAGCAGTGAGCAATCTGCATTCAATCATCTGGTTGATTACGCAGATAAGATGACGAATTGAGATAGAATATCAATAATATATAACTACTTCCTAATTAATGACGAAAGCCAACCCGCGCGGCCTCTGAGAGAGGGGGCTGCGCGGGGCAGGCTGAAAGGGATGATGGTGTATTGAATTATTTGCTTTAAGAGCATTCATTCTTGCCAATATTCATTTGGCTATTATATACTCCGCTCATCGCAATATAAATACGATAAGGCAAAGTAGAAGAGGAATGTCGGAAATATCAAAATTGTACCTTTGCATCCGAAAAAGACATAACGAGGGAAAGACAATGAAAAAGAATACATCACAAAGGGCTCCGGAGAGTACTGGCATATCTGATGAGTACACAGAGTTGCGCCGTAAGATTGCGGAAATGGAGAAGAAGTTGAAGCAAGAAAAACTCCGCGCCGATTTCTATGAAGAGATGGTAAATGTGGCCGAGGAAAAATTCAAGATTTCTATAAGAAAGAAAGCTGATGCCAAACAGTGACATCAGTTATAATTATAAACTCGTATCACCTTAGAGTAGGGTTAAAGACAAAAAGTAGTCAACCAAAATCAGGCAACTACATTCTTACTTATGGTTCAAACCTTTCACAAAACTAATTTATAATCGTTTAACTCAATATTTATAAAATGAAACCAATACAAGTACCATTAAATATAGGATCAGAAACATTCAAAAAATTATTGATAAATAGTTTGTATAAAACATTCGGATGGTCTTTTGATGTTTGTGTTCAGAAATGGCAAGAGTTATACGATACCTATTTAAAGGATATGTCACCAACCGTTTCTGCCGTTATAGAGTGTGATTATGTTGATAAAGTTTATAGAAACAGTTATTATAGATATTATGCTGCTAAATCTCACAACATTTCGAGAGATTGTATAAGACTATCATTTTTTAATGATGCAAATAATGATTTGTTGTCACAAGAGATGGAGCTGTCTAAATGGAGGTCGCTGTATAGTGGCTTTCTAATCATCAGGCCAACAACGATGAATTTAGTAGGTAGGAACGGATTAGCCCCCTTTATTTTCATTGATAATGATTTTCTTATATGTAAGACCCAAATACCAGCTTCTGTGAATGGCCTGAAAGTTTCTGTTGAAGCATTTCCTGCGTCTTCTCAAGATTGTGAAACAATGCTCTGTGCAGAAACATCAGTTTGGGCATTGATGGAGTATTTTGGTAATAGATACGCTGAATATACTCCTGTGTTACCCTCTCAGATAATAAAGCATCTTAGAAATTGGATTCCCTCAAGACAATTGCCATCAGAGGGTCTTTCATGGGAACAAATTAGTTTTTTATTGAAAAAATTTAATTTTCAACCTGTTGTGTTTCCTGTAGGTGACAAAGTTTCTAGAAATTTGGTAGTCGGAAGTTATATTGAAAGTGGAATACCAATTTGTTTAGTTCTAAATAACAGTAATTATTGTAATAGCAATCCTCAAATCGAAGATATAGCCCATGCAGTTATTTGTATAGGTCATACAAAGATAAGCGAAGAAGCCATTAATAATGCGGTAGCTGAAGATTATGGTGGATATAGCATTGTGGACTATAATGATATTGAAAAGAAATACGTTTTCATTGATGACAATTTTCATCCATATCAAATGGATTATCTTGATGCACCTACAGAACGATATGAGGATGAAGCATGGAAACATTGTGAAATAGAACTTGCGATAGTTCCTCTTTATGAGAAAATACTCCTATCTCCGATTACGGTTAAGAACATTGCTACAAATTACATACTTTTATGTGGGCAATTGCAGCAAACGGAAATAGCAATGCGTATCTTTTTAGCATCAAGTCGTAGTTATAGAGATTATGTATGTACTAATGATATGCCGGAAACGATGAAAAATATGATATTGAAATTAAGGCTTCCTAAATTTGTTTGGGTTGTGGAATTATCTGATAGGGATTTGTTGCGTAAAGAAATGGCTGCAGGTTTGATGTTGTTTGATGCAACGGAGCCAAAATTTGAGAATCTTACAGCCTTAGAAATGATATTTTATAATGAAAGGGCAATATTGATATCAAGAGATAGTTTTGAACCGTTAGTATACGATAAAGTTGGAAACTCTATGTTTCATATGTATAATAAAAATTTAAGGTAAACTAAAAATTACGTTATGACAATACAAGAAAGAAAATTTACTCGCGAAGAAATGGATTTAGTGAGCAAAATAGATAAAAAGATAAAAGAATCTGTTAAATTGAGTGACATCAAAATGAAAAAGGCAATGTCAAATATAAGAGATTATACTATAACTCATTAACTTTTTATATGGAACATTGATATGTAAATAGTTTGACATTGTTTATTATCACAAGGTGCCAACATTCTGAACATAGTAAAAATCTTACTCTCTTACCATATAATATGCATTCGATGCCATTTTTTTATATGCTTAATATTCTAAGCGAGGTTAAGCGTTATGATTATATAATATCAACAATAGCTATAACTACTTCCTAATTAATGACGAAAGCCAACCCGCGCGGCCTCTGAGAGAGGGGACTGCGCGGGGAAGGCTGAAAGGGATGATGGTGTATTGAGTTATTTGCTTTAAGAGCATTCCTTCTTGCCAATACTCATTTGGCTATTATATACTCAGCTCATTGCAATATAAATACGATAAGGCAAGGTGGAAGAAGTGTGTCGGAAATATCAAAATTGTACCTTTGCATCCTAAAAAGGACAAAATGAGGGAAAGACGATGAAAAAGAATACATCACAAAGGGCTCCGGAGAGTACTGGCTTATCTGATGAGTACATAGAGTTGCGCCGTAAGCTTGCGGAAATGGAGAAGAAGTTGAAGCAAGAGAAACTTCGCGCCGATTTCTATGAAGAGATGGTAAATGTGGCCGAGGACCAATTCAAGATTTCTATAAGAAAAGAAGCCGGCGCCAAACAGTGAATCTGTTAAAAATACAGCGGTAGCTTAGCTACTTGCGAAAATTAAGTTAACTGAACTTTCGCAAGTAAGCGAGGGTATAAAAGTAAAAATATTTAACATAAAATAATGAAAGAAAAAGGCTCTAAAGTTTGCATATCTCATTGAAAATGAGTACCTTTGCAGTGAAAATAAACAATTAAAAACAAAGGTAACAAACTCAGAGCCATGTGCAAAGGTAGTAATATTTTTTCAGAACTCGGCAACTTTTTCAAAGAAAATGCCGAAAGTAAAGTGATAAACAGCATTGTGAATATGATGAATAGGGTTAATCTGGTCGACAAGACCGTAGGCATACGCAAAAGGCACAACTGCAAGATGCAATACTCACTTGTGTTGCAGTTGCTTTTGTGCTATCCCTTTTTCAAGGTTAAAGACCCCTCTCATTACGTAGGCTCCACCCTTGGTAAATTTTATCGGTGCGGCAAGGATATGTTTTTTTCTCACACCGCCCACAGAAGCATTCTCGGTATGAAGCTTCTCACTTTGATGCTGACCGATGCCAAGACGCAGTTGATGCTTGACTACTCGTTATGCGGCGAAAAGGGCAAGAATAAGCCGGCGTCCGTCTCTTTTTCTGCAAGCAAGGTCGCAGTGAAGCCTGGAAAGCCCTGCTCTCCATAGATAGGAGCCTTGATTTCTTCAGCGCCTATCAGTTGTACGCAAGACGCTGGGCTATAGAGACGGCATATAAAGACCTACAGACATTTCTCAGGTTGGGCAAATGCGAGTCGCGTAATTTCACCGTTCAAGTCGCCTCCGTTGGCATTGTTTTCATACAATACAATATTCTTAGCAAGGTTAAGCGATATGATTCTTATGAGACAATCGGCTCTCTCTTTACAGAAGCTCTCGAAGGGCCTTTAGAGATGACTGTTGTGGAAAAAATCTGGAGATACCTTTTATATGTGATAATTTTAGCATCGGAATATAATTCAGTAGGTGCAAAAGAATTACTTCAAAAGGTTATAAACAAAAATACAGATATTATCAGGTTGAGTGAAATAATCAAAAATAAAGCAGTAGCTTAGCTACTTGCGAAAGTTAAGTTAACTAAGTATTGAAGTAGAGTATAAAAATTTTTAATATTAGAAAAATGACAGATATGGAAACATTAAAGAAACAAATAAAAAGCTGTGCTGATCAGCATAAATTAGCATTTGTAGTTGGAAATGGCATAAATAGGTATGTTGACAGTGAAGCACAATCTTGGTCTAAGCTACTGTTGGATTTATATAGTCGAAGTGGCGGTCGTCTAAAGTTAAAAGATATCCCTGAAGGAATAACCGAAACGGAATTTTTTGATGTTTTAGAATTTCAAACCAATAGAAAAATCCTCGATTCAAATGAGACTTATACAAAAATATTAAAAGAAAAGGTTATACAGAGATTATCAACTAATATCAGCAACAATGATAATTATGAGAGATTGCGAGAATGTTTTAAAAGTTGGAATGTTCCTGTTCTTACAACTAACTTTGATTGTAATTTAGAAGTTAAAGGGGGTTATTATACGCTCAAGAATGATAGGAGGAAATTCACTGATTTTTACCCTTGGGATGTATATTTCTCTGACGAACAAAAAGGAAAGGTAAATCCTTTGTCTTATTTTGCAATATGGCACGTTAATGGGATGTTAAAATACAAAAGAAGCATAAGACTTGGATTTAGTGATTATATGAATTTGGTGTCATACACGAAAGAGTATTTGAGAGAATACAATAATATAAAAGATGGGAATATAGAGTCGTGGAGGGGTTCAAAAACCTGGCTTAATATATTTTTACAAAGTAATTTGTGTATATTCGGTCTTTCGTTAGACGCTAATGAAACGTATTTGCGATGGCTTTTAATTCAAAGACATAGATTTTCTGTAAATAGAAACAAAACATACAATGACTATTATTTGTGTGTTAAGGATGATATGAAAGAAGCAGGAAAGAAAATGTTTCTTGAAAGTATAGGTTTTAACGTCGTAGTGATGGACAGTTATGACCAGATATATAAGGATTTTTTTGGATTTGAAAAAACATCTTAATGGGGAGGTAATATATGAATATAGTATCGTTAGCCTTATCGCCTCATCCTGCATCTCTAAATATGCCATTAAAAGTCTCTAAAGTGCGATAGAAGAATGAATCAAATATTGGAAGAGTTGACGAAGTGTGTCCTTGAGAAAATTCAAAAGAGACTGAGTCAGATTAATTATGAAAAGGAACAATATAGAGCAAAGATAATCAAACAAGATGACCTGATAGGTATCATAGATGTTTCTTACAAAGGATACGTGTTTTATAAAATAAAGACAAACATATCTCATAATAAGGTGAATGGGCATGAAAGTTATTTCAAGACCTTCTCTATTCGTGCTATATCTGATGATTGGTGGTATGATGCTGAAAAAGGATTGGATAAAATAAAGATAGAACAAGTTGATGAAACTTTAAGCTTAGATAAACTGGATGTGTCTTTAGAAAAAAACATACCTCTATCGAAAGAGGAAGAGGTAGAACAAATTAAGGAAGAATTAGGAACGATAAAATTGAATGATGATATAAAATACGACACTTATACACACAGATATGTAGTAGATGTAGATTTGTGGAGTTATGTTATGGGAAATAAAGAGATAGTAGCCCCTGATATCTTATATAAGTATATGTCCTTGGATACGTATATGAAGATTCTTAGCACCAATAAGATTAGATTGAATTCTCTTGTCTCAATGAACGACACATCCGAGGGGTTCTTCATTGGCGACACATTTTGTAGAGCATACGATGACATTAGGGGCAATAGCAACTATATGGATGTTAATGAGCGTTCTCAAGGTATGAGGAACAAGTTCATTGTTGAAAACAAGAATATTTTGATCGGTTGTTTTTCAGAGTTGTTTGATAATGCCTTGATGTGGAGATTGTATGGTGACGAAGGTAGAGGTGTATGTCTTGGTTTAAAGATAGACAAATCTCAATTAAGACCTATAGCATATTTAAGCGATAAAGGTTCAAATTTGACAAAATTAAGTGGAAGATTGAAGCAAAACGGCATTCATATAGAACTCATAGATAGTCAGAATGACAAATATTATTTTAAGAGTAAACAGTTCGAATACGAAAAGGAATGGCGTTTCATAAAAAAAGAAAGTAATGACATTCACTACACTATGTATGGAAATGTGATATCTTATTACAATGATTATGAGATGAAAAAATTAGGCTTGGAGCCAGTTATTTTGACTATAGGTAGAAACCTACCTCATAAAGATGTTAATTTCCCGCTTTTAGTTGATTTGACGAGACGAGAATTGGGAATAAAAAACATAAACTTGAGTTCAGTTGATAAATTGAGAGTTTAAGTTAATATTTAGTAATGAAATATATGTGCACGAATTTAGAACTTAAAGTTACCCGTACCATACATCCTGTAGGTCAAGGGGCATTTTATACAGAAGTGCTTCATCGAGAAGGCACAGAAGATAAAAATGTTGTTTATGATTGTGGATTAATGCCAGATTATAAAATACAACGGTTATATCATGAAATCCATAGCAAATTCCCTGGTAATGAGGATATTGATGTTCTATTTATTTCTCATTTTCACGATGATCATATTAATGGTATTTCAGAGTTGGCTAAAAATCGAAGAATAAAATATGTTGTTCTTCCGCAAATAGATAAGTATGATTGGTTCTATGTACTAGAGTATTTCGTAGCAACAGATACCATTAATGTTGACTTAATTTCAGATTTAAGAGATACTTTAAAAAATTCAAAGTTAATTCAAGTATCGCCTGCCGGTGATAGTGACAGTGCTATTTCTTATGAAGATATGGCATTCGAAAATTCAGGTCCTCGAATAAATGGCGGCAGTGCTTTAAGTTTTGGTGATGAAACTAAGAAGTTATGGCATTATGCCGTCATCAACCCTACATTTGAGCGCGATTTAACACAGTTGAAAACAGAAATAGAAACAATAAAACACAATGGAGTAAATATAAAAGTTATTGATTTACTAGACCCTGCAATTCTAAATGATTATAAAGCTGAATTAAGGAAGAAATACGAAAATATATTTAAAAAGGGGAACGTATATTCAATGTGTGTTTGCTCTGAAATAGCGGATAGGAATATTTATCATTCCCTATTTCATTTTAGCAGATACCATAAAAATATAAATTTTGCATTTTTTAACAAACACTCGATAATCCATGACAAGGAAGGATGCCTATATTGTGGTGATGCTGATTTTAATTATAAATTTAAAGGTAAATCTACACTTGATTATTTAAAAAAGCGTTTAGGAATACGTAATAAGCATATTGGACTATTACAAATCCCTCATCATGGTTCTTTGCACAATTTCAATATAGACTTGTATAACTTGTTATGCAAACCTTTTGTGTCGTTTGCAAGTTATGGTACTTATAATACATACATGCATCCCTCAAGCTATGTAATGGCTACCGCAGGCATATATGGTGTCAGCATTGGAGTTGATGAAAGAGCACAAAGTGTCCTTTCTGAAGAAGTGATTGTCTATAGTTAAATAGAAGAGTATGTATTAATGGTGGGTTTTAACAGAGAGCCGCCACCGTTGGCTCTTCAATAGTATTCACATAAAAAATATTAACAACAACACCTTGAAATAAGAGCTTTTGCTTTTATGTCAGTACGCAAATTAGTACAGCTATGAATTTTGAAAAGAACCCATTTTCATTATATGATTTTCTCGGATATTTAATTCCAGGTGCTTTTGCATTGTTTGTTATTTCTTATTTTTTGTATGCTTATAACCACTTTGGGCAAGCAAACATTGATATTAATAAATTTTGCAGCTTGTCTGGTTTCTGTGAAATGATAAAAGGTGATTATGACTTATGGAAAATGTTTTTTCCATTTGTAATAGTGTCTTATTCATTAGGACATTTAATTTCATATTTGTCGTCACAGACAATTGAAAAGATTTTGGTCCGCAGTTATGGGTATCCATCTGAATATTTAATATGCAGGGATGAATATAAAACGAAGCGTTATTTCCCTCAAAACGAATGTTTTATAAGTCTTAAATTTTTGTATTTGTTCATTGTTTTTGTGCTATTCTGGCCAATAACATTTATTGTCGTTCTGTGTAAGAATTGTATTTTTATATCGGAATATATAACGAAACCATTGGATGATGAAATAATAGATGTTATAAAAAAGAAAGTGAGTGCACTTAAAGTAAAGTTAGAAATTGACAATGTTATCCCTCCGAATAACAAAAATACAAAAACAATAGATTTTCATAGAATAATAATGCATTATGTGTATTGTAATGTGCCAAATTCTCAAGTAAAGACAGATAATTACGTTGCTTTGTATGGCTTTTTAAGATCTTTGTCTTTCTTATTTTCGATTATTTTGGATGCTATCATAGCTATTAGGTTAGGTGGTTATTTTAACGGATTTTTTGATAATAAACGTATTTTGCTTATTATGTTTTTGGCATTTTCAGCATTTGTCTCTTTTATGGCTTATTGTAAATTTTACAGAAGATACACTTTAGAAAATTATATGCTTTTGATTGTTGCTCCCTCATTAGAAGATGAGGTGCCTTTGCAAAGTCAAAAGGACACTTTAAGTGAGAAACCAGATAAAATAATAAAAGAAAAATCTTCAATTAAAAAGATTTTCATTTCTTTAAATATATAGGCATTAATTAAGAGTTGCATATAGGAATATAATTATGGAAACAAAAAGACTTGAAGATATAGATATAATGAAGGGTATAGCCATCATTTTAGTTGTGATGGGTCATGTGCTGTCATGGGCATATAAGGACTTTTTACCTATTCTACGTCAAGATGGTTGGGATTATAACCAAATTGTGCTATGGAAATTTATATACAGTTTCCACATGCCATTGTTTATGTTCGTGTCAGGACTTGTTGCATTTAACCCTGCAAAGGAGTATCATATAGTTGATATTATAAAAAGACTAATAACATATTTAGTTCTATTCTTTGTAGTTAGTCTTATGTTGTTTTTATACAGGGGATATGGCTCTCTCTTTTCACTGTGGTACTTAAGAACTTTGGCTGAGTTCGTTGTAATTTTATATCTATTGGAGAAGATAGTAATTAAAATATTCGGACAATTAAATATCTATAGTGTCATATTGATATCCGTCTTATTTATAGCTTTTTTCAAGGGTTCTGAATATTTAATGAAAGGTTATCCTGTGCTTGATGACATCTTTGACAGAGAGCATATAGGTTTAGCACGATATTTTATATTTGGTTGGTTTATCAGACGCTGTCCGACTATAAAACGATATATAGTTAATGATTACGTTTTTGCAGTGTCAGCAATTTTTGAATTCGTTTATCTAAGATTAAATTTTTATGCATCTATTCTACCTGCTATTGTGGGCATCATCTTTGTCTTGAATCTGTCTAACATTTTAGTTAATACAAGATATTCTAAATGCCTTACATTCTTAGGCCATAGAACTATGGAGATATATGCTTTCCACTTGTTTTTCACATTTAGTATTTTTGAGATAGGTGATTTCTTTATTAGTGAAGCATCAGTAAATTTCCCCTCAGCGGTTATGGCACAATTGATATATGCTATATTATTCTCGGCGATTGCAATAAGTTTAGTATTGATTTTAGGAACTCTTATAAAAAAGAGCAGGCTGTTGTCTTTTTTCCTATTAGGTGATACGACACTAATTGCTCCATTGTTAAAAAGATAATAAATGGCATCTGATAATTCACAAAATAGCAAGAGAATTGCCAAGAACACCTTACTTCTATATGTAAGGATGCTGTTCATAATGGCAGTTAATCTTTATATGTCCAGAGTGGTTCTCAACACCTTGGGCGTAGTTGATTTTGGTATATATAATGTTATTGCTGGAGTAGTGGCAATGTTTGCTATTATCTCAGGCTCATTGTCAGCAGCTATAAGCAGATTCATAACATTTGAATTAGGAAGGGGGAACCTGAGTAAGCAGAAAGCGATTTTCTCTTCTTCTATTACGATTCAAGTGGCTATCGCAGTTGTGATATTAATAGTAGCGGAACTTATAGGGCCGTGGTTTCTTAATAACAAAATGAATATACCTGCTGATAGAATATTAGCAGCAAATTGGGTATTACAATGCACAATTTTTTCATTTTGTTTTACATTAATAGGTGTGCCTTTTAATGCTTCCATAATAGCCCACGAAAAAATGTCAGCTTTTGCATATATAAGTATTTTGGAAGTGCTGTTGAAACTGGCTGTTGTTTACGCCTTACTCATATCTCCGATAGACAAACTTATAAGTTATGCAATTTTGCTGTTGGTTGTTGTTATATTTATTCAGTCTATATACGGCATCTATTGTAGAGTAAAATTTGAAGAATGCCGAATGTCATTTAGTTTCGATAGGGATTTACTAAAGAAAATGACAGGATTCGCCGGTTGGAATTTTATCGGCTCTTCAGCTTCGATATTACGGGATCAAGGAGTTAACATTGTAATAAATCTATTTTGTGGTCCTGTAGTCAATGCAGCTCGTGGTGTCGCAATGCAAATTTGCCATGCTGTTACAGGTTTTGTTAATAATTTTATGACAGCATTAAACCCTCAGATAACGAAATCCTACGCAACAGGCGACTTTGATTATATGAACACCTTAGTATTTAAAGGAGCCCGTTTTTCATTCTATCTTCTATTAATTTTGTCTCTACCTATATTCTTGGAGACAGAATTAATAATGGATTTGTGGTTGAAAGGCATGGTACCAGAACATTCTATAATGTTTGTCAGGTTGATATTGATTTTCACTTTAATAGAGTCAGTCTCCGGGCCTTTGATAACTTTAATGTTGGCAACAGGGAATATAAAGAAATACCAAATTATAGCAGGAGGAACAAATATGATGAATCTTCCTATATCGTATATTTTGTTGCGTTGGTGTGGTTTTGCTGATTTTCCAGAGATAACATTTATAGTTGCAATAATTATTTCCGTATTAGTATTGCTTTGCAGACTATATCTGCTGAAAGAAATGGTAAATTTGGATGTTCAAAGATTCACAAAGGAGGTATTAGTTAATGTAGTTTTAGTGAGTCTGATTTCTGCTTTTGCGCCTGTGTGCATTCATCTTATGTGTGGAAATTCTGTCATTGAAATTATTTTAGAAATATTTGTTTGCTTTATCTTTTCAGCTTTGACAATCTTATTTGTTGGCTGTAATAAAGAAGAAAGGGCTATGATATATTCCCAATGTGGAAAAATTAGAAATAAAATTTTAAGTAATGAAAAGTAATATACTTATAATAGGTGGAACAGGAACATTGAGTTCTACTGTGGTACGGCATTCAAAGGTAGCTGGTTATGATGTTACCATTATGAATCGAGGCTCTCGTAACAGAGTTGTGCCAGATGGTGTGCATATATGCAAATGTGATGTTCATAACCGACAAGATTTGGAGAACGTTATAAAAGATTCACATTTTGATATTATTATAGATTTTGTATCAAGGGTTCCAACAGATATTGAAATATCATACGGCACATTACAAAATCATTGCAAACAATACATTTTTATTTCTTCTGCTTGCGTTTATAGAAGAGCAGAGGGAGATTTCCCAATAAAAGAAGATAGTCCTAAACCTAATAAAGATTGGAACTACAATATTGAGAAATATGATTGTGAGAACACATTAATCCAAATGTCTCAAACAGCAGAGTCTTATTACACAATTGTCCGTCCTTATATAACATACGATGATGAGAGAATACCTTTTGGTATAGCTCCGGCATACAAATACCATCGCACAATAATAGAAAGAATAAGAAATGACAAGCCGATGTTTCTTTGGGATGAAGGAAAAATAACAACGACGTTAACCCATGTCGAAGATTTTGCCAAAGCTTTGGTTGGACTTTTTTTGAATGCTAAAGCTGAAGACCAAGATTTCCACATAACAGGAGACTTTAGATACACATGGAAAGAATTTATGTTAAAACTATATGAACATTTAGGCAAGACACCACAGATTGTGTATTTGTCAAGTAAGGAAATATCGTCTGTAATGCCAAATTATAAGGGGATGTTGCAAGGGGACAGAAATTTGGATGCCATTTTTGATAATTCAAAAATAAAGGAAGCTGTACCGGGCTTAACTTTTGACATTGATTTGGATGAGGGGTTAGAACGTATCTTGAAGCATTATGCCAAATGTTCAAGTTATGATTATGATTATATGTATGATGCGCAAATAGACAGAATTGTGCATCAAGGACAATATGTTCAATATATAAATGATGACAAAGGCGGTAAGAAACTATATATGTTGTATAGGCATCTTCCTTTTAAGTTGGCTAAAAGAATAAATAAATTTTTGTTTTAGGAATGAAAACTTTTAAAAGTTATATTTTCACTAAAAATAAATTGGATTGCACAGGATGCAGTGCTTGTGCTCATATTTGTAGGCATTCTGCGATAAAGATGCAGGAAGATGAAGAAGGTTTTTTATTTCCTGTGTTAGATGAAGATAAATGTGTTAAGTGTGGGCTTTGTGATATGCGATGTCCTGTAGTTAACAATCATCAAAATAACATTTATGATAATCAGAAATATTATTTGATAACAACACGCAAAGAGCAATATTATAAAAAAAGTGCCACGATTGGCTTGTGTACAATGTTATCAGAATACATTATTGATAACAATGGAGTTGTTTTTGGTGCTTATTTAGACGAAACGGATTGGAGAGTATATCATATAAAAGTATCATTGAAAGAAGATGTAGAAAAAATAAGAAATTCAAAATATGCACAAAGCGACCCAAGAACAGCATACGAAGATGTAAAGAGTCTTTTGATTCAAAATACAGTAGTACTTTATATAGGCACACCTTGTCAGATAGCAGGATTGAAGGCCTTTTTGAATAAGAAATATGATAACTTGTTTACGATTGACTTAATTTGTCACGGGGTTTACAGTTATAAAATACTAAGAAAAGAAGTTGAATATTGGAATAAAAAATTAAATTCTAATATTTTTAACTTGAAATTTAGAAGTAAAAGAGAGTCTTATTGGACTGTTGGTGGTATCGTTAATTTTGATTATAAAAAAGAAAATAATAAAATCATACATAAAGAGGTTCATGGTAGTTGTTCCCCTACGTACAGATGCTACGCATACAGTAGTGACGGTAAATGTTACAATTTAAGAGAAAGTTGCTATGGGTGTAGATTTCGTGATGAGGGGCGTTTTGGAGATATAACAATAGGAGACGCTTGGTTTACATTAAAGCATTATAAGAATTTAGATACCGAAAGAAACCGTAAGAACGGAGTGTGCCTTTGTATGGTAAATACTCAATCAGGCTCTTCGCTTCTGTCTAAGATTCAAGCCCTTTATGAAATATTTGAAATATCAAAGGAAGATACTTTTTTACAACCTGCTCTTCGCTCTGAAAAGTTGGAATTGCCTGAATTAAGGTATAAGCTATACGAATCTTTAGATAAAGAAGATTATGGTAATTTGGTTGAAAAACAAATATTACATACAAACTTTTCTGATGTTTATGTTCAATATAAGAAGAAAGAGAGAATAAATGCAGTAAAGCATATAATAAAAAATGTGATTTTTTACGACAAAATAAAAATTTTTCTAAACAAATTATGATAGATAAAATAAAGAAACATTTAATTGGGTGTCGTGAAGGTGTCGTGTGGTGGCTTTCTACGGTATTAATCCCTTCGCTTCCCAGTAAAAATCTTCGTTATTATGGATATAAATTTTTGGGTATGAAACTTGCTGATAATGTTAAATTTTACGCAGGTGGTCATATTAGAAAATGTAAGGGAATTTCTATAGAAGAAGGGGTTACTATAGGGCCGAAAGTATTGTTGGATGGACGGATGGGACTACATATAGGAAAATGTGCTGTTATTGCATACGAAGCTATTATATGGTCATTAAACCATGATTATAATGATGAAAACTTCAAGGGTAAGGGTGCTCCTGTCGAAATCGGAGCTTACTCGTGGATATGTAGTAGATCAATTATATTGCCAGGCATAACAATCGGAGAGGGGGCTGTTGTCGCGTCTGGTGCAATAGTAACAAAAGACGTGCCTCCTTATTCAATTGTTGCAGGAATACCGGCAAAAATTATAGGAACGCGAGAGAAAAAGGAATGGAATTATGGATATAACAAATCAAAAGATTTTAATCATTTCTATGCATAAAATCTTTATACAACGAAGATATGAAGAAGTAAATAAAGTATCTTTAAGGCTTTGTTGATTTGTTAAGTACACACTTTGCAATATGAAAGAAAGTATTGTTGTTAAAATTTTAATATGGCTGACATTATTGACAGCCATACAATTTTGGTCATATATTTATTTTGATCCGGCATTTGTTAGCGGTAGATTACCAGTGCTGGTTTTTATTGTTCTGTTTGCCTACTTGCTATTTTGTAAAAAACCAAGTTCTAAGAAAGATTCAAATGGAATAGAACGAATAGTTATTTGGACCTTAATCACAATTTTTCTTTGTGTTATACCAGCATCCGTTGATTATGGTCAATCAATATTTCAGACTGCTGTCCAATGTATGAGATTAAGTTATGGTCTTTTGATCTTTTTTATATTAAAATGGGCAGATGTAAGACCAAAGTACATTTTGCGTGTAATAACGATAGTAAGTCTTGTATGGGTATTCTTAGAACTTTTTCAACAAGTAACATATCCTGAATTTTGGTTTTCAGGAAGGTATTTAATAGATGATTACGTTACTGAAAGAATGGGATTATGGCGATTTTATATTTGGGGAATAGATTTCGTCATGCTGGTTTATGCCTATTGGTTAGGCAGATTTATTTCAGAGGAAAAAAATGCAAATAGAAAAATAGCACTATTAGTAATGTTAGTGTGTATGGCAGGCCTGTTGTGTTATTGTTCCAGAAAGCATATATATGTAACAATATTCATTTTGGTATATGCAATGTTAGTTGCCAAAGGGAATAGCAAATATTTATATGGTTTTATAATATTGGCTATTCTATATTATGTCTATGATAATTTCTATGTCTCTTTTAAGGAGATGAACGAAGAAGCCATAAACGCACAAGGGTCGGGAGAGGATTTCATAAGATTTATGGCTGCAGAATATTTTATTAGTGATTTTTCTGATTCCCCTCTATACCCATTCTTAGGTGCCGGAATGGAAGTTAAAGGTTCACCCTTATATTATCAATTAGACAGATTGAAGAATATTTTCGGAAATTTGGGCTTTTATCAGGCTGATGTTGGAATTATAGGTTATTATTCTAAATTTGGCTTGGTTGGAGTATCGGCAATATTATGGTATATATATAAGTTTATAAAAAATTGGAAATATATAGATAATTGGCTAAAATACTTCTTCATTATGAAGATGATATTGATTATTTTTGACTTTTGGGCAATTTGGGCAGTTGGAATGACTGCGTATGCTTTTTTCTTATATTTATTAGATAAGAATATAACTAAGAATAAATTGAAAGAAAAATGAAGATAGGAATATTAACATATCATTGCGTGCCTAATTTTGGTGCACAATTACAGGCTCTTTCTACTGTTGGCTATTTAAAGAAACAAGGACATACTCCTTATATTATCCACTGGTATCCTGATGATTTAAAAGAGATGTATTCAAAAAGAATACCGGCTCAACAGATATTATGTCATGATAAGTTTACCGAGGATTATCTGCCCATAACAGAGATATGCAAGAAAGAGGAAGATGTTATTAACGTAATTGACAGATACAAGTTTGATGGACTTTTAGTAGGAAGTGATGCCCTATTCAAGTATATACCAGAAAGAGAAAGATGGATAGTGCGCAAGCGCAAACTTAAAATTGAAAGGCGTCGTGTCCTAACTGTAGAGAATTTAAAATGCAATCCGTTCTTCGGAGGGTTCCTGTCAAGGATTGAGCACAAGATACCAGCAGTGGTATTTTCTGTGTCTTCCCAAAACTGTTTATATACGAGGATGAAAGACTCTGAAAAGGAAACGATGAAAAATTATCTTGAGAATTATATTGACATATCAGTTCGGGATAATTGGACAAAACAGATGGTTGAATGTGTTACAGGTAGAAAGGATATCAAAATAACTCCAGACCCTGTATTCTCTTTTAATTATAATGTTGATGATATAGCAGAAATCGAGAGCCTTAAAGCAAAATATAAAATTAAGGGGAAATATGTATTGTTAAGTTTTAGCTCTTGGTATAATAAAAAGACTTATTTAGATGAGGTGGCGACTGAATTATCAAAGAATGGACTGCAGCCTGTATTTCTTACGATGCCAGAGGGCTTGTATGCTTCAGACAATTTTGACAAAATAGACGTACCTATAAATCCATTGGAATGGTACACTCTGATAAAGTGTTCAAATGGTTATATTGGCGAACGAATGCATCCTATTGTAGTCAGCTTACATAACTCAACTCCATTTTATTGCTTTGATGAGTATGGCAAACTTTCTAAATATTGGGATTTAATAAGAAGCTACGAGGAAGAGTCAAGTAAAACATTTTGTATTTTGAAAGATGCAGACTTCTTGAACAATATGTATTCTTATAATTCAGGAAAGCCACTGCCTCAACCATCGGAAATAGTTAATAAAATCCTGACATTTGACAGGCAAAAGTGTAATGATTTTGCAGAATTAAAGAAGAAAGAATATGACAGATGTATGGAACATGCTGTTTCTTTAATACAAAGTAACATAAAAACAGGAAATATATGAAAAATTTTTTAATAATTTTACCATGGTTCCCATATCCAATAAAAAGTGGTGGAGACCAGGCCATTTATAATGGCATAAGGGCTCTATCAGGGAATTTTAATTTGTATATAGCGTATCTTTGTAAATATAACAAGGCTGTATCAGATAAAGATGTAAAAGATTTTTGTGATTCTATAGACAACAATACCGTCAAGAAAGTAATACCTATCTATAATTCACAAAACATCTTGTCGTCTTATTATGAAAATTTCGTCTTTAAGATTGTAAATGCCTTCTTTAAGAAAAAAGCACTGTACAATCAGTTTATCTATAGAATATTGCGTAAAGACCATCCTGCTTCTTATTATAAATTAATAGGAGACTTGTTTAAGGAATATGACTTTGATGCAGTTCAAATGGAAATGATTGCGACTGCCAAATTTGTACATATTGTCCCCGAAAATATTAAAAAGATTTTTGTATGTCATGAAATAGCCTTTACGAGATACGGTCAAATTGTAAACGGACGCGACGAAGACTATAAGAGCAGAGTGCTTTATGAAATAGCAAAAGACAGCGAAGTTTCCTTAATGAAGAATTATGATGCGGTTATCACGCTGTCAAAGGAAGATGCGTCCCGATTCTTGGAGAATGGCATAGAAAAGGATAAATTACATCCCTCTTATGCTATTATCAATGAACCTAAGCGTTGTTGCTCAAAAGAAAATTCTAAGATTTTGACATTTATTGGCTCGGGGCCACATGCGCCTAATTTTATGGGATTACAATGGTTTCTTGATAATTGTTGGGAAAATCTTTTGTCCAAGGACGAAAACTTTGAATTGCATATAATTGGTCAATGGACATCCAAACAAAAGATAACATTAAAGTCAAAATACAAGAATATTAAGTTTTTAGGCTTTGTTGACGATTTAACAGATGCTTTGGATTCTTCAACCTCTATAGTTCCTATTACAGTCGGAGCGGGTATTAGAATGAAAATATTGGATACCGTTTCCAGAAAGGTTCCGTTTGTTTCTACAACCGTTGGTGCGGAGGGTCTGCCTTTCGTATCCGGAGAGGATTGCTATATAACAGACAATCCGTCTGAATTCGTTGAATCGATTATAAAACTTCAAAATAAGGAATTAAGAGAAAAGATGGTTGAAAATGCTTATAAAAAATACAAACAAATATTTAGCATTGAGGCTTACTCTAAGAATAGATTAGAAATAGTTAATAAAATATTGGACGAAGATTAAAAAAGAAGATTTGTAAATTTAAACGTATATAATATGGATGTTTCAATAGTATTGGTGTGTATGAATAAATACACGATGTTAAAAGATTGCCTTGATTCAATTTATAAGTACACTTCAGGTGTAACCTACGAGGTATGGTTGGTTGCCTATATGTTCTCGGAAGAGAATCTAAAGTTGCTAAGGCAGGAATATCCCGAGGTGAAGGTTATTGAGTCAAACGAGATTAGGGGCTTCTCTGCCAATAATAATTTAGCATTACGGAAGGCGACAGGTAAATATTGTTTCATCTTGAATGATGACACATATTTTAATATGGACGTTATTGGCGGACTTTTCAGGACTTGTGAGCAACATCCTGAAATTTCTGCTTTGATGCCTCAAGTAAGATATGTGAATGGAAAAGTTCAATGCAGTGGCTTCCCGCCTCATAGCTGGTGGGAGTGGGTACAGATTATTTTCACAATAAAGAAAGATGTTTATGACCCTGAAAAGAAATATACATCAACCGAAGGCTTGCATGAGACTGGAGACTTGCTTGGAGCTGCTATATTTATAAAAACTGATGTTTTGGCAGAAATGGGTTATCTTGATGAAAGATATTTCTATGGACCGGAAGACCGTGCTTTAACAAGAAAGATGCGGAATAATGGTTATCAATGTTGGGTGGATAATGATTTGTATATTACCCATTTATTCGGAGGGTCTGGAGGAAGCAAGACAAAAACGGTAATGGCCACACGGCCTTCAAACAGAAAAGGATGGCTTGTTTATTATGAGTCGGACTCAAAGTTGCAGCAGTTCATCCTAAAAAGTGCTATTTGGCTTAACAGTCTTGGAAGAGGAATGATATGGGGAATAAAAAGTTTGTTAGGCAAGCAAGGTGCTAAATATATGATGAATGCGGAGTTTAATGTCTGTAAGACTATCTTCAACAATCAAAACGCAATAGAAGTTTTTAAGCATTTTTATCTAAAGAATAAAAAAAGTTGATTATGAACAATTGTCTGTTTTCGATTATAGTACCGGTCTATAAAGTTCCATACAATTTGCTTCACAGGTCGATACAAAGTGTTATAACTCAGTCATACAAAAACATAGAGATAATTTTGATAGATGATGGCTCGCCTGATGAATGCGGTAAAATTTGTGATGAATATGCACAAAAGGATAATCGTATTAAGGTAATACATCAGCAAAACGGAGGACTGTCTGTTGTTAGAAATGTAGGAGTGGAGGCTGCTACAGGCGAATGGGTGAGTTTTGTTGACGGTGATGACTTTATTGAGACGGATACATACGAAGAGGTTTATAAGTTAGTTAAAAAATATGATGCCGAGGCAGATGTAATATCATGGGATGGATATGCTGATTTTGACAACGGAATATCAAGACCAATAAATTTTTTCAAGGATGAAGAATTCCTGATTAAAGATAAAAATGACATGATAGATCTCATTCTTCCCAAATATCATACTGCTTCATTCAGATATGTGGTTTACGAGGTTACCTGGGCAAGAGTTTATAGGAGGCAAATGCTGAAAGAAAATGGCATTATTAATATCCCGGGATTGGCAAGAGCACAGGATTTGATTTTTAATTTAGAGGTACTTGAATATGCCAAAGGACTTGCCTACACAAAGAGACATTTATATCATTATGTGATGCAGGCAGAGGCTGCAACAAAAAAGTATGATGAGAATATAACAAAGAAAATGGTTCATTTTTCTAATGCCTTGAAAGAGTATGTTGCGAAATATCATAATCAGCAGCAAGAGTTTTATCAAAGGGCTTATGTGAAGATTATGCCTAAGATAGTTGAATGTTTCGCACAGAAATATGTGCCGTATAGTGAGAAAAATGGAACTCTTTCCACATTGAAAGTAGTAAGTGAAGAATTGGATGAGCCTGTTTTCCGTGAGGCAGTAGAGAAAATGGATGGCACTGGCAATATATGGAAAATGAAAGTGTTTCAATTCTTATTAAAAAATAAATTATATTATCCCTTATTCCTTGTTTGTAAACTGAATTTAAAGAGAAAAGAGAAATGGTTTAAAAAAACACATAAATTATGAAAGAGTTAATAAAAAGAATCTTAGGCCAGAGGCTTATGGGCTTTCTTCGGTTTGCCAGGCAATATTTAAAATATCTGAAGATTAGCCTGAAAGGAGTTAAGAATAAGATCGTTGTTTCCGATTCGTTGACTTTATTGGATGAAATTACTATCCCTGAGAAAAATGTTTTTTTTGGATATTATGATATCCAACAATTCAACGAGGAACGTAACAAGTTGCTTATTCATATTGTGCCTAAAAAGGCATCAACCGATAAAGATGCTGCTGTCATAGCATATTATGATGTCGCAGAAAGGAAAGTAGTGCAAGTTGCAGAGTCTAAAGCATGGTCATGGCAGCAGGGATGCAGGTTAAGGTGGAATCCATGCAATCAGGAAGAGATATTTTTTAATAATTGTGTTGATAATAAATATGTCTGCCAAATATGGAACATAAATGACAAAAAACTTGTAAAACAAATTCCAATACCGTTATATGATTTTGATAAAAAACTGACATTTGGGCTTGGGGTGAATTTTTCAAGACTTCAAAGATTAAGGCCTGGCTATGGTTATACTACTCTTCCTGATAAAACAGCAGATGAATTGACACCAAAAGGTGATGGTATATTCAAGTATGACTTTAAGACAGGAGATGTTTCTTTGTTGATATCTTACGAAGATTTGGCCAAAGGAGTAGAAAAATGTAAAAAAATGCAGTCCTACATTAATCACATTTCCATTTCGCCTCAAGGAGATAAATTTATGTTCTTCCATATAATGACAGAAGGTCCAGGAATGAGATGGTATGTAAGATTTTGTGTCGCAAATAGTGATGGAACATCTTTGAAAGTGTTGGAGGAAACAGACACAATTTCTCATTATACATGGAAAAATAATGACGTTATACTAACAACAAAATTACAGAAAGGTACAGCCTCTGTTTATGCTGAGTATAATGTTAATACAGGGGAGAAGAAAATAATTGAGAGCAAAGACCTGAATTTAGACGGACATCCGACATTCTTTATTGACAAGCAAAATTTCATTACAGACACATACCCTCAGGGTGATTCAATGCAGCACGTATTTATCTTTGATGAAAAGAGCAGTAAAAAGACAAAGCTCGTGGATATATATCATGACCCGCGACTCTACGAGGAACAAAGGTGTGATTTACACCCAAGACTTACACCAGATAACGGATATTTTACAATAGATACAGTTTATTCTGATTGTAAAAGAAGTGTTCTCTTGTTTAAATTACAGGATTTTCGCAAGTAACAATTGAATTTTATAAATATAATATTTATTTAACGCATATTAAAACATTAACAACATGCAAAAGACATTAACAGAACTCAACATTCGCCGCTCCAAGGGGCTCAGAATCCTTGTTACGGGAGGGGCTGGTTTTATTGGTAGTAATCTTTGTGACCGTCTTCTCAGTGAAGGCAACGATGTGGTTTGCTTAGACAACTATTTTACTGGAAGCAAGGATAATGTGCGTCACTTGCTCGACAATCATCATTTCGAGCTTATAAGGCACGATGTTACAGAGCCTTATTACGCAGAGGTAGATCAAGTGTATAACCTTGCTTGCCCGGCTTCACCTCCTTACTATCAGTATGACCCTATCAAGACGATGCAGACATCCATCTATGGGGCCATGAACATGCTCGGTCTCGCAAAGCGCACCGGAGCGAAAATCCTGCAGTCGTCAACCTCCGAGGTTTATGGCGACCCCGAGGTGCACCCGCAGGTGGAGACCTATTGGGGAAATGTCAACCCCATCGGCATCCGCTCTTGCTATGACGAGGGTAAGCGCGCGGCAGAGACGCTCTGTATGGACTATCACCGTCAGAACAACGTGAGAGTGAAGATTATCCGTATCTTCAACACCTACGGCCCGAGGATGAACCCCTTCGACGGACGCGTGGTGTCGAATTTCATCGTGCAGGCCCTGAAAGGCGAGGACATCACCATCTATGGCGACGGCACGCAGACAAGAAGCTTCCAATATATCGACGACCTTATTGAAGGAATGGTGAGAATGATGAACGACACCCCCGATGATTTTGTGGGGCCGGTGAACATCGGCAACCCGGGCGAGTTCACGATGCTTGAGCTCGCAGAGAAAGTTATCGACCTCGTTGGCTCAAAGTCGAAAATCGTGTATAAACCGCTGCCTTTCGACGACCCGAAAAAGCGCCGTCCGAATATAGAACTGGCTCACGAGAAACTCAACGGCTGGGAGCCGAAGATAAAACTTGAGGAGGGTTTGAAGAAGACCATCCAATATTTTGAAAAGGTTATAAATCTGAGTTTTGCAATGTTTTGTACTAAGAATTCAATTTCTCCGTCTTTGGCTTAGCCGGTCTTCCTCTTTTTCCGTCATTTGATTTTCTGGAGATATATGTGGGTTTGCAACCGTCGGGTATCTCAAAA
>Ga0065711_1006899_pt1 | contig 22673 bp, 14 predicted proteins | sample Hoacrofraction12_FD_59098 | JGI IMG/M metagenome (GOLD analysis project Ga0065711, IMG submission 59098) | Hoatzin crop microbial communities from Cojedes, Venezuela - Epithelial fraction 12 v2 (version 2) | ecosystem: Host-associated > Birds > Digestive system > Esophagus > Crop | place... | reverse complement strand
AAAAAAAAAAAAAAAAAAAAAGAAAGCATTTTCCAAGAACAGAAAATGCAACGTAGCTGTTTGTGGGTGAGAAATCTAGCACAGTCGCTGCGCACCCATCAATCAGTGGCTGAGATGAGCCCATTTGTAAAAGTTAATAGAGCAAAGTATAATGAAAGACAAATTGGTGCTATTAGTCTAAAGTTTATGGTTCAATTAAACTAATAATATGCAGTAAAGCAAAAAGAATAATTAGAAATTATGATAAATATACATGGGTTTGTAAAAATATGACAAAACTTTGCATACTTTTTCTTTTTTTGAATATACTATCTTTTTGATGAGTTTATACATAGTTGCCTTAAGGCATACAAGAAAACTGCAACAGTAAGTTTTAAAACAGATAATTACTTGAAACCAAATAGTATTAAATATGCAACATAAAATTTACAGTGGGAATTATCCTGAGAGCTGAACCAATTTGAGATTTTAAAAAATAAATGGACATTTTAAATTGGTTTTATGAAATTACTTGTTTATCAGCTTTATAAATAGATAAATTATAAATATTTTATAGCTAAGGATTATTATTCTGTTCCCTGAACCCTCTAATATTTACAAAATACATATGACAAACTGATCTATCTACTATGAACCTAACCTTTTATGTCCTCAATACTTCTCTTTCTGGAAATAAAGCAAAAAGAGTCCTTGCCACTTGGCTAGCGCCCAGCACTGTCGGTCCCCTCCTTGCAGCATGACATCAGGAAGACCACGGAAACTTGTACCCTCTTTTCCCCAGAAAGACGGGTAGAGAGGTAGGAAGCCAGGCCAGGAGACTGGCCTACTGTTGAAACTGGCTTTTTCCCCAACCCCTCTCAGAACTGTCCAGAGAACTGATGTGATCCTGCCAAGCCTTTCAGCTCTGTCGGGCTTTCCAACAAGGCATGGCTCTGTCAGCAAGCACCCAGTCAACCTGGGGATGCAGCACTCGGTTCTGAAAAATGATGGTCTCCTCAGCTCAGGAAAACACTTCTTACTTACACATTCATTTCTTCAACAAGAGGGCAGATTGGGTACTGTAGCCATGAGCACAGACTGCACAGACACGGCTGGAATCAGCAGAAGCAGCTGGAGTTGGGACTTAGATTGAGAGGGTGAAACTGTATAAACATCAGTCCGATCGCTGTTATGCTTAGCCTCTCAGCCCCCGAGTTTTTTAAGTTTGTTTTTTTTTTAAAAAAGGTTATTGGGATGTCAGCAATGTATTTTGGCCATTTGATGGGTGGGGAATTTGCATGAGGAGGGTCAAACACAAATACTACAGAAATCACTTAAATTTAATAATTTACTTTTAATCTATATCTGACTCAACCTGCAGTTGGTGGAACATCAGGCTTTCTTCTGTCTGAATGCGGAAGAACAATACTGGAAAGCTGCAGCAGAAAGGAAAGTGGAAAAGAAGACAGTAAAAAATTTAGGTTCAGAAGAGGCCAGAGGTCACTTCTGAAATGTGGTGTGAACACTCCTGTCGGATTTTGTTAAACACACAAAGAAACTGAAGAGAACTTGTTGACAAGAAAGTAATTAAACCAAATTAAATAAAACTTAAATAAACCATTAATTAAACATTTTCTGTAAAAAAACCAAGCAAACCTAAGCCTGTTCAACAAGATATTTTGATATCTTTTATAGGCTTTGAGCACAGAAAGGACCACCGTATCATCTTTTTGGGGATGCTAAATTTCACACTTCCTTAATCAATCAAATACCTTCCTTCAAGCCCTGGGGCTGTGACATTTCACTCAGTCAGAGGACAGCAGAGACCAAGACACTTCCAGGATGGGAACTTGATTAGATGGATACTCAACAAATGCTCCATTACCCTTACAGCAAAGAAACAGTACTGTATTTCAAGAAAAGATGTTGAGCTTCAATAGGATCTCCGGATGCTCTTGTCAACAAGATTTTAATTCCCTACTGTCAGAGCTTTTCTCCACTATGAAATTCCTGTTGCCAGTGATCAAGTTACGCTTTGATCGTCTTTTCAAATAAGCTGAGCAAGCTGATCTCTGAAAGCTTCATACCATAGGGCTCAAGTATTTTCATCTCACATGGCCAAATATTTTGAAAGAGAATGTCCCCCAAAAAAGTTTCACACTTTTCCCCCCAAAACGTCTAAATATAAATAACATAGCTTCAATGAAAGTTGCTTTAGACTAAATATTTTTTACCACAATTTAGCCTAGAAAGAGGCAAAATGTTGAGAGGCTCTTACTACTTTTATTCAGCATTTCCATACTCTTGCCTTTTAGTTGGGTAAATTAATTGCAACAACTTGATCTCTACTTATATACAGAAACTATGCCTTTCTTTTTTTCTTTGGTACATTTATAATTTGAAATTTTATAACCGATTGCTTAGGCAAAGTTATTTCAACCTACGAAGTACCACTTACCTACTGCAATCATTGATTCAAATATTGTCTCACTCAAACTTCGAATTTCCATCTATGATTGATTACTTGAATATGAGAAGATGTTTGGGTATTTTTCCCCTTCCTGTTTGTTGAAAGACTCTCAAAAGCTACAAAGAGTTTCCTGCAATAATTTCAATTAGAACTGAGCAAATAGTCTCCACCTAACTATTCAGGAAACACATTATTATCTTCTTTCTTGCTGACTCTCTGGGAAAAGATGCTCAAATAAAACTGATGTGTTGCTAGCAGGTGTTCTTCCCCTTCTTCCCACATACATACAGAGTACAGATTACGTACAGTTCCCTGGAATATTTAGTATTCAAAATTCAGAGTCTTTTGAATGTTCTCACTAATTTGCACAACAGTATTATTATGCTGAATTGGTTGAACACAATAGCCAGTAAGGCCTGCACAACAAAAAACCTCATGGCAAGTAAACCTTGGCCAGCTTTTCCCTTTTTCTATTTGCTACACTTGCAGAGCTTGAGGATCACATATTTGAGATGACACTTGTCATTCCCTATAATACAAGGCAAACCACTTTTCATGCCAGCCTTCGTCTAAGGGATGACAGTCACGTTGGACACCAGAGTGAGAAAGAAAACGAAGGGAAGAAGTGAAAGCTATTTCTCTGTCTGCTTAGGCTTGGACAATACAGAAAATTCTGCCTTGCCCATTCCCAGCTAAACAACGATGCTTCTCCCCAGACTGCCACTCCATTTCTGCCCTCACTTGCATTTCTTTAGCATGTCCTCCATGTTCCCACCTATTCAAGCCAGAAAGGATCATCTTGTTGGAAAAACACTAAAAGTAGTGCAGAGGTAAGGATAATGTGAGCAACAGGCATGTGGGAAGGGGAAAATTGAGCCTCATTCATTCTAATGAGATTTTGATTCCGCTTTGGAAGTTCTCTTCCTCTTCCCAAACTTCCTCTTGGAGAATCTGAGTACCATCTCAAGATCAGGCCTGAGTCGCCTTTGTTAGAACAACTTAGCTAGTAGAAAACTAGATGGATGGGAGAACGGTTGAAGTTTTCCTGTTGTCAACTATTAATGCATCCTTCAAGGCATTGGCAGAGAGCATTTTTGGAGGGAGGGAAAAACCTTCTACTTTGTGAGCTTTCATTTTCGGTTAAGGGAGCCAAAATTACAATCCTCAACCCCTTGCTCATCTGAGACAACGCAGGCACACCTGCCTCAGCCTAGGAGCTCCTGAAAGTCCACGGGCATCTCATTCATATCTCTAACTCTATCCTTACCACCAGTCCTATCTAAGAAAGCTCTCAGGACTTCTTTGGGGATCTCTGAGAGGTCTGAAGCTGCTTCGTGCTATATGGAGGAAGTTCGTCAACCAGATTCATGCAGGGCCAGGACTGCCACCTGTTTGCACAGCAGGAAGAGCACAGCTTGCTGGTGGTAGAAGAAAACAGGGCTTCACAATGGTTTTCCCTCAGCTACCAGGAAGCTTCCTAAATGCCAGGCTCAGGGCTATGCCAGAGCAAAACCAGCCTGACCTCCTGCCTGTAGAAGGGGTCAAAATGTGAGTGGCGGTACCATTAAATCTGAATTAAGACACAGAGAAGTTCAGCCTAGCCTAGTAGTCAGAGCACTTGGTGGGCAGAAAGGAACTCCTGGAGTATATTTAATGGTGTTTGATTATTTATAACATTTATTCAAGTAGAATATTTAAACCATGCCTTCCCTCTTCTTGCCGAGTGCCCCAGCTCACAGACCCAGGAACATGCCTGGATCTTCACCTTTTCCATCCGACCCAGCAGACTTCTTTTTTTGTACAACTCAAAGCACCAGAGCATAAGCAGGAAGGTGCAGGCTGCGCTACCCTGTCTGCTCGAGGGAGTCCACAGCCTTCTGCTGAGGGCTTTCCGGTGCCAACTTTTGTTTTCTTACAAGCAGAGGAAGGGCTTCACGCCAGGTGCCCGAAAGACTTGGTTCCCAGTCATGCCAGAAACTGTCTGAAACTCCTAGCTTGAACTAGATGGAGTGTTTGACGGGCAAAGAAAATGACAGTACACGTCCACAGCCCTTCCTGGTGGGTGCTGCTGGCAGATCCCCGCTCTCTGCTCTGGCTTCTCGGAGGCCCCTTCTGCAGCAAGCACCCTTCCCGCTGCCCGTGCAGGAGGCGCAGGGGCATGCCCAGCCTAAGATACAGTTACAGACTATCGCTGTGGCCTGTAACTGCTCAGGAATGCACTGTACTGCTCAAAGACACAGAATTCCAGCCAATGCTGAAACGATTTCCAGCCTTGGAAAGCCATTCGCTGCTTTCCGAACCGGCAAGTATCCTGAGCTCTGTGGGAAGCCTGCCTAACCACTGCGACCTGGTGTTTCTGAAGAGGCCACGAACCTAAATCAGCTGAGGGAAATAGTGGGCATGCCTTGAAGCTGGGCATAAAAACGTATTTCGTAAGGGCTAATCTTCACGTCGTTCCTCCGTGTTCCTTTTCTGCATTTCAGCTAGAACCCCAGTCTGTATGTCTTTTCAAACAAGGCACAAATAATTTCCCATCTTGAATTTGTTTGCCATTGTAGTGACACTATTTCACAGCGCACCAAGAATTTCCCGAGTTTTTTTAATACTGTAACAATACCTCAGTTTTAATTACTTGAACAAAAGGGTTTCAAGTCCGTCAGAGTGCCTTTCAAGGCCTGCAAAGATATTAACCAATTCCATAACCAATTACCTACATTTTCCTTTACTTATTGCAAATGTGACCTTTTGTTAGAATTTGATTGCAAGTTTCCTGCTGTGAGTATATAACTATCTGTGTGTCTAAGAACAGCTACCCTCCACTATGTGATGACTGCTGTTAATTTTAATACACTTTGATGGCTGGAGAACAAATAAGTGTCTGTGACACAGAGCAGAGACATTTGAAGGTGGATAAACTACCACTTTAATGAGTAGAAATCAGCAAGTAAAGGGGCCTTCCAGTGACAAACCAGAAGACCTTCAACCTAAGCAAAGCAGAGTATTTTTCAGTCTGGAGGGGTTTGAAAAAAAAAATCCTACTTTCCGTATAGAGGTAGAATAACAAAACACCCCATAAAAACAAGCCAGATTAGAGAAAAGAGGAATACCTAAATAAGCGCTTTTAAAAGGCAATCTATTTCTCTTAAGAATGAAACTATGTAGGAGAAAATATTTCAGAGAAACTATTGCAGTTGTATGTTTTTATTACCTGTTGATAGTAATTCTGATACCAAAAAAAATTGGTTTGTAGACCTGTTTTCTCCATATCGGCACTGTATTCTTGTTGCGGGATTTTTTCCTTGACTCCAAAGACAATCCTCAGGCTAGAATCCTGCCTCTGAAGAAAAATATACTCACAGATTTGTTGGAGTCCAGAGGAGAGCAAGAATGAAAATTAGGAAGTTAAAAGGATTTACTTGCAAGACAAGATTGAAAGAAGTTATTTAACCTAAGTAAGTAACAATCAAGGAGAAGCATATTAATTCTTTATAAATATTTAAATAGTATGAATGCTTAAGAGTGAGAGGAATTAATTAACAATAGGTAAAAGAGTACTGGGATATTATAAAGGCTGCAAATTGTCCAAAAATATGTAGACTGGATTATTTATTCTACAGAGAAAATACACAAATACTTCAAAGAAAATGAAGAAAACATATTGCCTGCTTATGTAAAATGGTATTGGACTAAAGTTTGGCTCTTGAAGCTGCATTCTTTTGTCCATTGTTACTTCCATTAAAAATACACAATTGCACAGAGAGATTCCATTGTGCAAAACCAGGAGACACAGAGAACAGCCTTGCACCCAGGCTCTTTTTTTCTTAATTTTCTACTTTTCCTCCACAGTTTGTGGGTGTTTTCTGAAATCTAAATACTAACTTGTTATCACTAGTAGAAGAGTTTGCAGAGCACAGCAACGTCTCTGATTACACGTAAAAAAGGAGGAGCAAGCAGAAAAGATTCTCTGAATATATTCTTTCCTACTCAGTCATTATTGAATGGTTCCCCAAACTGATGATATGATCAATTATTAGCCTACAGAATTATCTTTCCTTATGTTCCAAATCACTGATTAGAGTCTCATCTATTTGCAAAAAAAACCCCAAAATCAGTCTTTATCTTGTGGCTTACTACGTACCATCCAATAACAAGAAAGTTTCAGATTTGTATGGGGACTTAGGGCCCTCTACAGCATTTTAGCTTCACAGACTATAACTGACTTTTGTTTCTGTTACCCCTGTTAATTAAATAAGCTGAGGAGGGGCATTACCTTTGTTTAAAATGTAAAATATTTCCATTATAAAAGTCTTTTTCAGTAATAATTTTTGCCAGTGTCTTAACATTTTGGTCAGAAATTGCTCATGAGTTGTCAGACCATTTTATCCTAGTTGCTAGAAGAGACAGTTTCAGCAAAAATAACACAGCTGATTCCAACAGTCAAATGAGCAAAATTACCACGCTGCTTATTCAAGCTCCTCCATTTAATGACTGTGTCAGAGACACCCTGCTGTAGCTGACATTCTTCTCAGAAGGCAGGAAAAAGCTCTTGGTCTGGCCCCCATTGTCACTCATTCATCCTTGCTACGGTAAATTTTAATGGTCGCCTGTTGGTCATTACCATGAAGTGGTCCCACAATTTACTGGGACCTGCACTGTTGGCACATGCCATCCACAGAGTCATCCAAAACTCAGGGTTTCTTCTTTTTTTGTTTCTATATAGGTCAATGGGAGAAGGTTGTCTTTGCCCCATGACCCAAGTAGCTCCATGGCTGGTACGTAGATGGCCTCCATCAAAATTGCCTTTCTACTCTTCTGATGTCAAAAACCTGCCATGATGCAGCTACCAGCTCCCACCAACCTCCTCTATCCTACTAACCCCACGAGTGGACAGCAGTCAGCCATAATCCTCCCCTATTGCCTTGCCAGCTAGTCAATGAGTCAACTTCTAAGCCTCCTGCCTTGTGCATAGATTCCCTGCTAGCAGTAAAGTTCTGTATCAGTGCATGTTTTTTCAAGCCATCAATAAATATTCTTTTTCCTTTTGTGCACCAGACTGGAGCCCTCTAGATACTTGGTACACACATGGCTGTCTGGAAAAGAAAGTCAGTTTCCAAAGCAGTATTGTGATGGCAAGCGCACGAGGGCAGGCAAGGCTTGAGCTGTCAGAGCTACACTGAGCGTAGGACACCACCTGAGTGTAAGCTTATTGCCAGTTTGCACCCAGACTTGGCCTTCTTCTACAGTGCAACTAGCTAATGCACTACATATAATTTTGGAATACAAACTGACACACAGACATTGAAAATGATCGAGAGGAGGAGGAGCAAGGTTTGTGCTCAGCAGCAAACTCTTAACTGGAACTAACTCATCAGTCAGCAGACACAGTCAAAAGAGTTCTGGCACACAAGTCCAAAGACTTGGATGGCATTTCCAAGAGGAATGACTGGTAACAAGTAGTTCCACATAACTTCTTGAAAAATCAATGTTGAATCCATGTTCACACTGAATAGAAACTATCTGTAAAATAGAGCACTTTGTAGAACATTGTTCACAAAGAGGTTGAGTCAGTCTTGCCTTTTTGTATCAGAGTGACCTGTGAATATTTTTTTCTAGTTCTCAGTAGATACTACTAAAGCAAGCAGGAGGGAGGAAATGTTTATATTACAATGGATTTTTTTTTAAGAAAATGTAATTAATAACCAGATGTATGTCACATCATTCTAGGCTGTTAAATCCAGTGAAATAGCAAATCTTACCAAATCTGCATATAACAAGGGCAAAGAGCATTTCAAATATAAGACAATCAAGATGAATTAGAAAGCAGAATGATGTAAGTTGCAAAGCTGCATCTCTTTGAGAACTGAAACTGCTTGCTACAGGTACACACTGTATTTACACACCTTGCAGAATGTTCCTGATCTGCATGTCTCCCTATTAGCATCTTCCTTGACTTGTTCTTGTTCTTCTTATTTTCCAGTGGGAAGTTATTTACACATTTCAGCCTTTTTTGACACACTAGCACTGAATTTGCCATCTTTTTTTTTCTTTTTTATTACATCATAATATTATAAAATTAATTACAAAAAATATCAATTAAACCAGTAAGGAAAACACTAATAGCAAAGGAAATTGCATATTTCCAACATACACCTATTAAAATGCAAGCAGTCTTCACAAACCACATCTTAAAAGTTGTACTGTAAACTGTGAAGTTTCTTTATGAGCATAAAAATTAAAGCCCCATGCTTTGTATCAGTGAAAAAGTGTTAGTGGACCAGCTATGAGATGACAAGGGTTTTTAAATTATTTTTTTTTTGCTCCTTTCTCTGCAACCACAGAACAATTTTAACCACTGTGTAGACTGAGAAAGACTGTCACATTAGTTGCCACTGGTCTTGCTGGTGAAGCAGAATGACAAGAGGCATTGCACTGCTTTCAGAAGCTAGAGGTATCCTGTGTGCAAGACGGACAGGTTGGGTGGGATTCAGTTGTCTAAACATTGTTGGCTCACGCTATCTGAGATGCCCTGGGGCTGCCACAACATCTGCATGGGGCTGACAGGTCTGAGGTAGGACTTCAGGGAGATCCAATCCCTCGCAAAACAGCAAGTGGAGGCCAGGCAAGCTTAGTATGTCACGGGCAATACCAAAAGCGATATTTGACACTCCAGTTAAGGCACCTGAATCTTCCCCTTTTGCTTGAGTATTCATTAGCTTGACCTCCTTGGAGTGCCTGGGGGCTGTAGCTCACCTTTCACTCCATTCCCACTAGAAAATGGAATTTCTCCAGAGATTTCACTGAAATTGAAACTTGCACCCCAAGATTTTGATTCACCGGTTCTTCAGCTGGGAAAGGACTGAAAAAAATTATGTCTGCTTGCTTTCTTCCTTTTTAGTTCACAGAAATTATGGGATGCACTAGCTGGATCCTCACACCTCACTTCTGGTCACCATGGTGGAACACAAGGGAACCCCTCCTGGAGCTGTTAGGGTTTGCCAACAATTTTCAATCTCTTTTCAAACTAAATGCCTAAGATACATACCTCTCACAAAATAAACAAAAGCTAGTGAAATCTCTGCTCTCTTCTAACACTGTTCAGTGGTGAGTGCTCTCAGTTAGGAGGTGAAAGATCTGTTCTGAGATACCTAATAATTTGGAAGCAAGGAGTTCAATCCAGTTCTCCTACTGCCCAGCAGTCCGCCGGCAGCAGAAAACCACTGAGGAACTGCAGGTGCAGGCTTCCCAGGCTTGACAGAGCTGTTCCATCTCATGTTAATAATTAAATATGCATTGGAGCATGGACCAGAACCTGACTCTTCCACTTCCCAGGTGATAGCCCTAATTACATGCCCATGTCATCAATCTCTGTCTCTGCTGTAATGAATTGTCATTATTTGTATATACTGGAAGAGTTTTAACCAGAGACAGCTCCCTTCCCTCTTCCCCTCCCCTCTTAATATCTGACAGATAAGAGGTTGCAGCACTATTTCTGGCACAGATGAAGAGCTGGGTTCAAGCCTTTCCTCTGAAATCACATGGAGTAATGAATCTGAGAAGAGGTGCATGAATAGCCACAGTCACTGCAAGGTAGCCCTTAGCCCTTTGGCTAAGCTAAGGGAGACTGAATCCTGTAGGAATTCAACTGAGGTCATTATGAAGAAGGATCCTGACCACGTTGGCTGTGGGTATGCATTTGTGCATGTCCATCGGCCACTGAACTAGGGCTTTAACAATCTAACCAGTTCCTTAAGACTAGAGTTGTGCACCAAAAGGGATACATGGATGCTTAAGTCTCTTTGCTCATCCAGCCCTTAATATCTACAGGATTACCTGCAGTTACCATATAGTTTTCTAATGAAAGACAGTATCAATAATCAATATACTGGCTCTATGCTCCTCTCCCTTCAGCTGCCGTTACACAGTCCTTGCCACTGACTCTAACATAAAGATTTCACATTAAGACTCACACAAAAGATCCCTCAGACTCTATAATCATATATTGCCCCTCCAGGGCATTTTCTACAATGCAATACCGTATTTTCATATCCATTACTCACATTCTCTGTAATACTTTCAGCACTAACACTGTTGAAATTACTTGTGCGGGCTTTGAATAGGCTGTTTTTACTACACTAAGTAGGTGTTTCCCCCAGAGTTTTCCATAGCTAGATGCTTCCTGAAATGCAGTGCAAGAGAATTGGTTTATCACAAGTTAAAAGTCTGTTAATACCTACCTTTTCTTTAGGAAAACAAGTGAGATTAGAACTGATACACTTAACACTATTTGTAATAGACTCACTTGTTCTGTGCACTCTCTGTGTGTGCAGAATTACTAACCACAGTGTAGAAAAGCTCTTTCTATTACACTTCAGTCAAAAGAGACCATGGATTTTTTTCACATGACATCTTCACACATTACCCTCTTTAATATTGCAGCCTCTCTCTTTAGTATCCGAGTACTTTGCCAAGCCAAGCTGCAGCAGGGGCGATGTAGTCCCCACGTGACTGGGAGAGGTGAGGGACAGAAGATGAGCTTTACCCCTTGTGCACCTGATCACATACTGGGGGCGATGATCCTTCTTGCCCCACCATACACCAGCCAGGACAAGGCTCCCACACACCAGCTGCTGCGTGGAATCACAGATCCCCTCCAGCGATCTGCATCTGCCTCCTGTGAGCAAGATGCCAAGGAGAAACCGCCACGCTGTGCTGTCGATACCCAGGTTCCCAGCGCTGCTGCAAGGAGCTGGAGATAGGGACTACCGTGTCCTTATCCTTTTCTGCAAATCTGCACCTGCCAATATTGACTGAATTCTATTTCAGATAACATGCTTAAAGCCAGTTTTATCACCTCTCTTTGGTCTTTCCCTGTTGTACCTACCATGTTTGTTTTAAAAGTAATTACTATGTAAGCCAGCAGTAATTAAAACATTGCTTTAGAAAATCTACTCAAACTGTAATTTCTGAAAATGGTCCCATGTAAATCTTCTGCGCTTCAGCTGTGCTTTTGCTAACAGCAGTTACAACAGTGCCACTCCAGTGAGTTATTTGGAACTACTCTTAATTTCACACAAACAGAAGTGACAGGAGAATCAGGCTTTCCAAATCAGGCTTTAACATGCTCAGAGGAAGAAAAACTCTGAAGGTCGAACTGAATTTTTGTTTTGTTAGTGGCAGCATTCAAAACATCATGCCCTCATCCCAGCATAGTCTTTGTAAAGCCACAGAGAGATGTGCAGAAGGACAGTGTATATTGATTCACAAGGTCTTATGGGACCAAGGAGAAAGTTTCAGCTGCAGCTGGGTATGAGGGAGGGAATGGTGCACTGCTAGAGCTTGAATCACAGCGTTTCTACAGCAGGAAAGATGGGAAGAGCAGTGGGAACAGCTATTAGGACTCAAGTGTGCTTTCTGAAATACAGCTACAAGCACTGTTGATTTCATCTCCTTTCACCCATGCAGGAGAAAGATTAACTTTGCTAAAGGAATGATAAGCAGAAGTAATTAAGAAACTAAAAGCCTAGCTGTGATCTCCCATATGTAAGTAAGAAAACGTGATGAAAAACATGAAGAAAAAGGAAAGGAAATAATGCTGGCTGAGCAGTTGACTTCACTACTGTGCAGAACATACTAGTATATCTGCCTTATCGCATTATTATTATTGTGGTGGCTTGCCATGCCATCTAGCAGGGACTCAGGGAACTACCAGTTCTGGTGAAGAAGTGAAAAGGCAACACAAAAAAAAGACAAGGAAAAAGGTTCTTCAATTTATATTTACTAAGAGTAAATACAAGCATTTGCATTTTTCAAATAAAACAATTTCTGAGTGAAGAGTAGCTTCTACGAAAAATATTTACTTTTAATTCTGTAATACAGACTGAGCACTTTCACAAGTTCACTATACATTGTATATGAAAATATTTTTCTTCTACTTTTAAATATCTCATTCTTTCTATTATTAACAAACAAAATCTGCAGCTAGCTTTCCATAGATCATACAGCGTTACTATTTCACCTCTGTTGTGCTCATTTTCTTAATTCCTTCTCTGAATTTTTTTCTGATGCTTCTTTGAGTTGAACCCCTCGTGCTTTTAGATCAACACTGAGACGACACTCACCGTGGTTTGTGAACATCACCAATGACCAGATAAACTACACACCAACATCTGCCTAATGTAGCTGGACTTTACTCCTTACTGGCATGCAAAAATAGCTTGTTAGACTATTCTTTTTTTGAAGTGGTGATATGCCATTTTTCAAGTTAAATTCATTTCCCATACAAGAAATTACCAATCCTCATCAGACATACCAAATAAAAACAGTACATTAAGGCATACTTTATCACTTCAACTTCCTACTTGAAGACTGAATTTATATTGCACGGACAAAATCATATTTCTGTTCTCTTTTTCAGCATTTTCTGAAGCAGGGAAGCTGAATGACAAACATTTTATTTGTTCTTAATATAAAGCTGCAACCATTCTGTCACTTGGCCACAGAGGCAAATTCTTTCCCAATGCGTACATACACCAGTACTATGTTCGCCCCAAGCAACTCTGAAAAGGACACAAGAACTCCCCTACTGCTGCCCCACTACCTCTCACTGGGAGCCCAAGCCTCTGGCATTCTATTGACATTGATAACTTTGACATTTCCCATTCATTCTCCCTCTGTCTTCCTCAATTTCTACTCTGTCTACCTCCCCTCTCTAACATGAATGCCACCACACACCTTTACCCATATGCCTTTTCTCCTCACTTTAACAGTTTTCTACTGCTTTCTCTTTTGCAACACATAGCAGATCCTACCAAACTGTGGTTATCACATCTCGTGCAAACAGAGGCACTTGGCTGCATTCTTGCCATTGCAGCTATCAGGATCACCGAAGCCATCACAGGCAGTTCAGAGGAAAAAACTGGGACAAGCCAAATCTCTTTCTCTGCTGTTGACTCCACAACTGTGCTTATTCCAGTACCCTCATGCAGCAGAATGGGCTGATGGTGAAAACAAGGGCACAAGTTCTGGCTAAAAGACTCAGCACTTGACTCCAGCCTCACCTAGCTGGAGCCTGCTGGCCATGGACTTACTTCTTCTTGGTCCCTCTGTGAACTTAGGGGCATCAGTCCTTAGTGTGCATCAGGTGTGTCCTGTTGTTGCCTGGCAGAGCCCATATCTGCTCCATATGGATCCATATATGGATCTTTTGGTTTACCACCTACAAATGCCAGGGTCTCTGTACATCCCGACCCTGCACCTGCGGTCTCCTGGTTGCCAGTTCACCCCATTTGAAAACATACATCTGTGAATTACAGAAGGACCCTTGGCCATGGCAACACTCTCCAAGAGACAGAGAAATATGGTTTTCTTCCTGGCACTGAAGGAACCCCACTAGACATGAGGAAGAAGGGGAATCCAGTTGTTGCATCGTCTTTGTCCCTTTCAGCATTTGGGCCATCTTTAAATCCTACTACCCATCTGCCACAGGATACTCGTCTCCCAGCCCAGCCCTACTATTGGGCTGTAACAACCTCACTCTCTGCTACCTGCTCTCCTGCCATTACAAGTTACAGACAATATAGTGGTTGGAACACGGTGTCAGAGGCTCCGAGTCTTCATTAACAATATCAGGACTCCCTCTACAACTGGAAAATTCAGTGATTTTCTTCTAAATCATAGGGCACATTTGGAAGAACTGGTTTTGATCTAGGTGGAAGGCCAGACCTGCAAAGGACCTGCATCCCTTTCTTTCATGACGCAATCTAACAAGTCAGTGTAGGTACCAGCTCATGTTGCCTGGAAAAGCACCACTGAACAGCATCTGTTGCCTTCTTGGATGATTACAGAGTGCCAGGCACTGCTGGGAGGACTTCACTTGTATCCATCTCTTGTTTATTTGCTTCGGAATTTTTAGCCTTGTTCCCAACCCTCCTTTTTCAGTTATCTTCCATAACAACCAGTTGACTGTCTCCTTCTGTAGCCCTGTATCACATTCTCTTTCAGTCATCTTTTTACCAAGCCAAAGAGTCACAGTGTGTTTAGTTTTGCTTCGTGCAGATCTTCTGTACCTCTGACCAGCGCTGCTGTGAGATGCCTTGATATAGGGTTCTGCAGATGCTGTAAGTTTACACAGGTTCAAAAATGGATGGAACAAAGTAAGAAAACAAATCTGTCTAGTACTACTAATTACAAAAATATGAGACCAGGAAACCCTGAGCTATATGAGCGAAGCATCACTACACATAACCTAGCATCTTTCTCGGGCACCCACTGTTCCCAGCTGTCAGAGACAGGTTACTAGGTCTTTGGTCTGTGCCATCAAGGCAGTTCCTGCATTTTACGTCTTACTCTCTACTTTCTCTAGTTTTATTACATCTTTTCAGAGGGGAATGGGAAGTAACAATAATTGCTGGCAGTACTGCAGAGACAAATACATTATATTTTACACAGGATTATAATCCTTTTTCAGTTTTCTTTCACATTCCTTCATTAACCATTATTAGATTCACCCACTTAGCATCACTAAGCACACAATGAAGTTTTTAAAAGAACTATCCACAACTTCAATGTTTTTCTTTGCATAGATTCCTCCCTTGACCTCATTATTTTACATTTACCTGTACTGAATTCCTAAACCATTTTACAATTCAGTTAATCTGTATCTTGAAATTCTTCGGCAACTCTCAATTGTTACTGCCCTCAATAATTTTGTATCAGAATTTTATCACAATAGATGTATCTTCTTTTCCAGATGACGCATGCATACACTGAGTACTATTACAGATTCCTGATGTACCCTGTCACAAAAACTGACCTCTTATTAATGTATCTTTTCCCTTGTCTCCTGGACATTATTAGTACAGAAGAGGACAACAAAATAAATTCATTACTGCAGAGGCTGGTAGTGACAGTAACACTTAAACGTCCCTGGAGCTCCTTTAAAAGATGTGTACTGCATTACTCGTCTTCCATATCTCTGCCACCAAGGCTAGCTTAGATAAGTTTACAGTAAATACCAGAATTTTCAGTTCAGCAATTCCTCACCTGGGGTTTTTAACACCTTGCAGTGAACCGCTGTCGAAGCAGGCTGTTGCATCTAATTTAACAATTTCCTCTACGCTCTCTGAAACTTCAGCTGAAAATTATTTGCAGGCTTATCCCTCAAAAACAGCCCACAACAAAACAAAAGTGAGCAAAATCCATCAAACCCAGAAAAAAAGGCTCTGGTGCAGAAATCACGATTCTCAAAGACTCTGCTTGTATGAATGACATCTCTCAATAAAAAGATTCTATTTTTGTATTACACCTTCCAGAAATTTCATTTTCCTCAGTTTACATACATACATAGAGTTCAAGCTGGCCAGTACAATAAAACACAACAAAAGAATAAAAATGCTTCACTCCTCTCTTATTCATCACTTTTGTGACTGTGTGCGTACTGCAGTGTCCCCTCCTGGTCTCTGTTGAAGGTACCTTTGTGGTCCACGTACTAAGTGAGCTGACTAAGAAAGGTGCCTTCCTCGCTTTGCTGCTGATGTCAATGGTCTGATGGGTTGGGCTCAAAGAGTTCTAGTAAACGGGCTTACATCAGTCTCACCCAAGGCATCCCAAGGGGGGGAGAAGCAAGGCTCAGCCCGTCAGCCAGTCCTGGTAGTCAGAGGCAGTCTGAGATGGAGTTTCCCTTGACTTGCTCACGGTGTTATCTTCTTCTCCGAAAATCCCCTATTTCCCTGGTTATTTTTATATCCTTTCTACATTTAAGGTGGAGTTTGAGTGACTGTAGTCATACATACCTTTTGTCATGATTGGTGTAAAATTCTCTTGCTTCGCGTTTAAAGGTATAGTTTACAAAAAATCGAGGGTGCAGACTCAAAGAGGAGTGGTTGCACCTCGGAGGCAGGCAGCCTTCTGGACAGAGGTGTGTTTTGGTATTAAAATATTAAAACCAGCAAAGTTGACAAGAGGATAGCACTTTGGCAAGGTTTCGAAAACCTGTTGGCTCGGGGGGCCAGATGAGCTGATTATCAGTTCTAGAGGACCATTTCTTCCCGCTTTATCATCACGGAGCATGGCCACGGAATCTTCATTCTGCTCCATCCTCTATGGTGTGTTGCAGGGAGTTTCTGTGTTAGTGGATTCCTCGCATGCCTGCTGCAGCTGTGTCACATCCTCAGAGCCCTTTTGATTTTATGCTTTTCCTCAACGGGGCAACAATGTTATGTTTTTCATATAAACTTTAATTTTCAGATGTAAAACCCTAATTTTACTAATAATTCCACACAGGCGACATGGGAGGACTAGACAGATGCTGTTCGCTGCCACAGGGAGAAAATTCAGGCAGCCAAGGCTCAGTTAGAGTTCAAGCTGGCCAGTACTGGCAAGGACAACAGGAAGGGCTTATTTAAACATGTTAACAGCAAAAGGAGGATCAGAGACAACATTGGTCTGTTGCTTGATGAGGTTGGTCACCTCACAAACAGGGGTGTAGGCCAAGCACAGACCTTTAACACCTTCTTCACCTCTGGCCTTAACACTGACCATGGGCCCTGCAGCCTCGGACACCCGTGCTGGAAGATCGTGACTCGGCGGATGAGCTGACTGAACTTCTTCAGACTTGCTGCTCCAGCTGGATACACCTAAACCTATTGGGTCCAATGGGATTCGTCCCAACACGCTCAAAGAGCTGGCCCGTGTTATCGCGAGACCTCTCTCCATTATGTTTCCACGGTCTTGGCAGTCTCAAGAGGTCCCACTCGGCTCGAAGCTGGCAAACCTTGTCGTCCCAGTTTCCAAGAAGAGTAAGAAGGAGGACCCTGGGAATTGCAGGCCTGCCAGCCTCCCTTCAGTGCCAGGCAAAATTACAGAGAAGGTCGCTCTGGGAGCTATGGAAAAACACTTCGGGCACAACGCACTCACTGGTCATGGCCAGCACAGCTTCACAAGGGCAAACTCCTGCTTTACTAACTGAACTTCCTGTCAGGACAAGGTCACCCATCTAGTTGACCAAGGGAGGACAGCAGATGTGGTGGTTTCCGCATTTTCGCAAAGCTCTTGCCACTGTCTCTCGCAGTATCCTTGTGGACAAAATGCCCAGCATGCAGCTGGACAAGTCCGTAATACGTTAGCTGAACAACGTCCTGATGGGTCGGGCTCAAAGAGTTCTAGCAAACGGGCTTACATCAGGCTGCCGGACAGTCACCGGGGGGTTCCCCGAGGCTCAAGTTCAGGGCCAGTGCTCTTTAAGGTTCTTACAAACCACCTGGACACAGCAGTCAAATGCACAGGCCCTCTCCTCCCCTCTCCCTCGGGGCTCGTGCAGAAGAGATGGCACCTCTCCACGCTCCAGGGGCAGGGTCAGGCCACGCGGAAGAAGGGCTCACACCACACGCGGCAATCAACATCTCCTTTAGAGACTGCTGGCAGACCTTGCGCAGGCCGGCTGGGCCTCCTTTTCCCAACGGCGCGATGGCTGGGTGCTTTTCCCCCTCTCAGTCCCTCTTGAGCACGGGGGGCTCTGCCACTCACAGGTCAACAACACCCTTGACCCTCCTACAACATGGCTGCCACCATCTTGTCGAGGGGACCCCAGGCATGGGATCAGGAGCGGGCTGGAGCCCAGGACTCATGAGGAGAGCTCCCAAGGGGCAGCCTTTCTCTCAGGCAAGAAACAGGCCAGGCAGCAGCGAGCCCCAGCAAAGGGGCCCTCAGCTCCCACCACCCTCCTCCTTCTCCCACATTTGGGCATCTTTCACACCACAGGCCCCTCAGGTTCCCCGCAACCGCTGATGAGGAAGGCACCGCCCAGGACAAGGAAGCAGAGGCAGAACAGGAGGAGGCAGAGCAGACCCAGGAGGAGGAGGAGAAGGAGTAGGAACAACACCCCTCATGCCACCAGCACCACCAACGTCGCTTCTCTCATCAACGCCACGCAGCACCTGCCTCTAGGCCCACCAGAGAACGCTGTGCAGCCCAAGCGTCCCTGCCTGCCAGGGAGCAGCCGCAGCAGCCAGGCGGCTGGCTGCCCACCTTCGCATGGGACAGCACACAGACGGTTCCCGCAGCCACCAAAGATGAAGGCGCCCACCACCCACTACTGAGAGATTGCCAACGAGTCATCAACAAAGTACCCACGGGACGCCACGGGATCCAGGGTGGTGACTGTCCCTCTTCCCCAGAGTACTGCGTCCAGCTCTGGAGCCTTCAGCACAGTAAAGACATGGACCCACTACAGCAGGCCAAAAATTTTTTGAGGGCCACAAAATGATCAGAGGGGTGAAGCACCTCTCCTATGAGGAAAGGCTGAGAGAGTTCAGGTTGTTCAGCCTGGAGAAGAGAACGCTGCGAGGAGATCTTATAGCCTTCCAGTACCTGAAGGGGGCTTTCAAGAAAGGTAGAGAGGGACTTTTTACAAGGCTCCAGAGCTGGACGCAGTACTCTAGCTGGGGTCTTACCAGAGCAGAGGGGCAGAATCATCTCCCTTAATCGGCTGGCCATGCTTCTCTTGATGCAGCCCAGGATGCGGCTGGCCTTCTTGCCTGTGAGCGCAGCAAGATGGAGTCTGTGACATACTTTTTGCAGAGGTGTAGACAAAAGTAGTATTCAGATCATACTAGATTTATAATACCAGCTTCTTTTTAACTTCCAAATATACTGATTTGTATCACTTTATGTGAAAAATTAAAGAAATAGGACGGTACACAGAACTAATAAATAGAGGAACAAAACAGAAATTCCCTAAAATTCCGATAAGCTACCTGCTAAGAAACCATCATCGGCTAGTAAGACCATCTGTTTTAGCAACACAAGAACTTGAGCATTCAGTATGAAAGTTTGTTTCCTTTTTGAAAAGGAAAGAAAACATTACATAGATTATGACCACATAGGTCACTACAGAATCGTTTGGGTCAGAAGGAACGACCTTATAGACCATCTAGTTCCAACAGGTTATTCATAATACTGACCTCGGATTAAGCACAGGCAATTTTTCAAAACAGCCAGTTTGACATGCTTCTTCCTCTTTGACTTGAATGGGTACAGCACAGCAGACCGGGTTTCTTGACTCACACATTCTATTTCCAAGTATTTTTTTCTATTTCCAAGTATTTTTTTCTATTCCAACAGCAGTACAGTAAGTTACAGAGCTCATAACAGCATCATCAAATGTGGAAGTGATTAACTTCACCAAATAAAGTGCACAACTGTAGCAACATCAAGAAACCAACCATTTTTTTGTTAATTAATTAATAAACAGGAGTGTTACTAGAACAGTTGGAAAAACCCTCTTAAATATGCAGGAGAGGTTGAAAAAAATTCCTAATGGAAGGGGACTTTTTTCCCAAAATACTTTTGCTTTGCAACATGCTTTTCAAGTATTCAGACAGAACTTGAGAACTGAAAAACTCAATCACAAGTAGGAAAATGAGGGGTTTCACTTATCCTGAACTAAAAATAAATAAATAAATCCTGATTGGTGTATTTCTACCACTACCACATATACACACATCCCAATATTTGCAAAGAAAACAATAATAGAAAAAAGAATATTATTCTGAAGTTTTCAGCAGTTTTCAGTCAGTTAAGAACTTTGGATAAGAGCCTGCTTTAAGAAGGCGTAGTAGATCATAGTCACAAATAACTGCATAAGCTGTTGATGCATATGATCATAACAAAACAAACAAAAAATAAAAACAGTAAAAAATAGGGCTCACAGAAAATGTTTCATATAAATTAATCAAAACTTACAAGATCAGGGGACACAAGCAAAAATCCATATTGTAAAAGATGTAAGGCCAGTAAATATTTTGAGTATATTAGGAAAAATTTTACACTATTGTTATACTTCTATCGTTAGATGAAATTAGAAACAGTTATGTGGCAGATTTCAAAAAGTTGTTCCAAATGAGGAAATCCATGTCAAACATGGATGTTTCTCATTAGGCAAGGCCTGACACCAAGCAAAACTGTTATCCAGAATTGGAAAGAAATACAAACCCATGTCTGATTATGCAAATATTTACAGAGGAGTAAAAAAAGACATAGATAGAACCGCTTACAAAGTGATTTGAACCACTCAGCTGAGCACATCTAAGCTCAATGAAATTTCATACAATCAAGTGCAAGGTCATGCAGTCAGGAACAGAGCTAGCATACAGAACAAATCCACAGCATAGGAACTGCAATGAGTGAGGATCTAGAAGGAACAGCGGACAACCACATCCACATAAGCTTCCAGCACTACGCTACCCAAGCAGGTGAATGTGCACATCGCCTTGTACACAAAGGGGACTCCCTCGCTGCTATTTTATTTCTGCAGGCAGCAGCAATGCGTTTTATGCTAAGTTATTATAATCACTCTAGCTAACCATATTTTTAAGAAGTTGAAAAATTGCTGAATGTTGAGTCACAAAAAAAAGTAAAAATTCATTCGGTGCATCTTGGCAAAAGAAAACAAAGGTTATAGGATACAGTACATAAAAGCCTTCACAGAGGTGAAATACCAGATGCTAATCACTCATTCTTCTAATGGCAGAGAAAACAGTAAGACTGAGCAGCAAGATGCTGCCATCAACAACCACTCCATTTAGTATTTTTAAATATTACCGTATCATCTTTCTTGCAGTTTTCTGAAGACTTACCTGCGTTCCAAGAGGTTACATCTGTCAGTATCAGTGACAGTGAAAGCTCTTCAGACAATTGTTTCAGTGTTATGCAGTCTAGATGTCTTCACTTGGAGTATATATCTAACATCCTTTCCATTTACTGTTGGAATAGAACAAGTTTGACCAATATTTAATATAAAATATCACATGTTTTCCAGTCACAGAACATTACTTATTAAATATTTTATCTCTTTAATATAGACCACTATTAAAGATTATTGTTGGGGGTTTGTTTTGGGTTTTCATAAATATACTTTAAAAATACCTCCAATTGCTAGCTATTTCACTGATATGTACAGTTTCCGCTAATACTGTCTTGGGCTCCCCCAGAATGTCTCAATATGACGACTTCTAATTTACACTAATTGGCACAAATATCAAGCATTTCATGATTAAACAATAAACACTTTGTTCCATGACTGTTCTTGAGGAAGATACTATTCTCCAGCACACAGGAGATGGATGCTGAATGCTAGCTAATTCATCAAAGCCATGGAAAATCTGAATACCCACTGTAATCCAGAGTGGCATTTAAACAGGTAAGCAAAGCTTAGAAAAGGACAAGCTTCATCATTCCAGCATCAGGTGTAGTACCAATAGCACCACAAAAAAAAATACTGGCCAAAAAAGTTACAAAAACCTTTGGAAGGTAGAAATTTTGAATGGAAATGATCCTCTTTCCTTTTCATCCCAAAAAGTAACGCAAATTTCACATCTGTTAAGTACAAAGTAAGAACAGATATGAAGTCCTCTAACTGTCCATGCCATAAAGCTCTGAATTCTTTATTTTAGTTTGTCTGGCTTTGTTAGGCACTGACCAGATAGATGACAATTCTTCATCATAACAAACATCAGGATTTGAGGTTTGGTCTTTTTCCACATTGCTACAAAGCTAGAGATTCTTTTGCAACAGACAGTTCAAGTCCCCATCCCTCAGACTACTAGAGTATTTTCATGGGAAAACTAAATTCAAGCCCTTTCTGTGCCTTATTCAGAACAAGGTCTGGAAGGCATTTTTAACAGTACCACTAGTCAACGGAACCATGTCTCTGGCCTGATGCATATTTACTTTCTACAGATTGAGAATGGACCACTGCAATGATCTAATTACCTTGATAACACAGTCCATAAATTTTTCCAGATTACAACCTTATTTCAGTTAACACATGACCTGTGGAAAGCAGACTCCACAATCTGTAAGATCATAAAGTAGGTATGTTTGTTCAGTGCCGGGCAGCATGGGGTGTAGTCCCACCAAAGTCGTGCGTGCCGAGCAGCAATGTGTTTCTTCAATTTATATAATCAAATGTTACATATACTTTAGATTTCCTAATACACCTATACATATGCATCTATCCTCATTGCATATCAAAATCAGTTCCGAGAAATAATTTCCATATTATAATTAGTTCCAAGAAGTAATTTCCATAGACTCCTCCCCGCTGTTCTTGCGCAGTGCCTCCTAGTGGTGGTCGTCGGGGGTCCCAAGATGAAGGCCCATCCTCTTCATCACGGTGTCCGCTGATTGACCTTTGTTTCTGCGCAAACTCAGTTCTCTCCTGGCTCCC
>Ga0065711_1035187_pt1 | contig 22674 bp, 16 predicted proteins | sample Hoacrofraction12_FD_59098 | JGI IMG/M metagenome (GOLD analysis project Ga0065711, IMG submission 59098) | Hoatzin crop microbial communities from Cojedes, Venezuela - Epithelial fraction 12 v2 (version 2) | ecosystem: Host-associated > Birds > Digestive system > Esophagus > Crop | place... | reverse complement strand
GACTAAGTCCGCATCTGCATAGCTGTACTGGAGGCAATGATTGTCTCGTATATTAAAAGCCTTTCAGGAGCAGGATATTGTTCCAAAAGCTTTCTCGTGGATTTTCTATCTTTCTTTCATGAAAGAAAAGGTGCAGTTCCACTCACAAATTCGTGAAGTCCTGACGTAGCTCAGGTGTTTGGGAACAATGTGTCCTCGTGTTGGCCCTAGCTTTGGTACATCTTTTTAGAGGGGAGACAAATATCTGACCAGTTACTACTTTCAACCTTAGCGTGAAATCTGCGTGGTTTTTTGTTACTGATTTGGGTCTTGGGGAAGGTGGTTATTTGAGCTCTGTGCCTGAACGAATCTGTTTCCAGGAGACCAAGAGAGTCTGAAAAGATGTCTCGGTATCCCCCATTTAAACAGTGCAATATTCTAACATAGTGGCTCCAGTAGTTGGGGACTGCTGTTCTTCCTCCTTAGCTCAACTCTCGTTTTGCTTGTGACTTGCCCAAGTCTTTTATCTTAGCTTCAGGTTTTTGCCTGTCCACATTACCTGTATTGTTATTCTCAGATTTACTTTCCTCCTGCTCTGCTGAGCAATTTTGCTGTTTGCTCTAATGACTGCTTATGCTAATCTATGAAATCTTCAGAATAAGAAAACTCTTCCAAACATGCAATCATAATGACACGTGCATTTTTAATGTAGCAAGACAGACACAAAAATCAGGATTTGCATACTTAGTTTGTCAAAACTATAAGCTAAGGACTGTGTAAACTAGTAGCTGTTTTAGCAGCAGGAGAAGGAAATTCAACCCATTTTAAAAAGATATTTCCTAGGTGCTGCTTAGATTAGAAAAGGACAGAAGAGAAAAAGAGACAATTCTGCTGAAAATATTTATAATGTACAGAGCAGGCTAGGAAGCTTGCTTCTTTCTCCCCCTTAGACATCTGTAATACAAATAAACAAACTTGTTTCAACCAGCAATTCCATTTGTCCCAGCATCCCCTGAGCTTTGCCAGGCTACAGTATCTTTACGGTAGCAGAGCTCCAATCCTGTTGTTGCTTCTACATGACTAACCCTCTTCCGTGAAGGCCACGCCTGCCACTCTGGATCCTGGAGCCTGCATTGTCAAAGATTGCATAATTGCATAGTGTAGAGTGATGTAATGTTGCTGTGGTGTCATTTTTGTGCTGCTAATGCTAAAGAGAAAGAGAAGAATGTACTAGAAGAGCTCTTCATCTTTCTCCTGTCCTATCCAGCCTTTTCTGCAAACGATTGTTTGAGACCCATGAGTATAACAAATAGACTTTGATTTTTGTTAAAACTGTGGTAGGTCTGCACCCCTCATGTACTGCTGAGATTTGGCATTTCACTCCTGCCTGTTTTTGGTTTGTCTGCATTCCTGCCGGTCGTGGTCGGTAGCAGAGTAAGAGGCCAGCACAGAGCCCTTGGAGTTGTCGGAGTGAACAACTCCAGTGCCAGCTGCAGGACTATTAGTCGTTGGGAATCTAATACTGTAAACCACAGTGCAAACAAAGACTGATTTCTGTGTAAGATAAAAGTTATGAACCTTCAAGGTAAAGCATGGTATTGAATAAAGAATTACTTAAAAATAAAATTGCAATTATGCGTGAGAGGACCTGTGTCTCTTTGAAGGAAATGTTACTTACACATGCAAAAAGGTTAAAATATTTGTGTTGCTAACCTCTGACTTTTGCTTAGGTATACAACAGACAATCAAACAACCACGGACAGGGCTGGCCTCTTGCAGAAAGGAAAGAAAATCAGAGAGTAAAACAGTATTAGAGAGGTGGGAAATGACTCCATTTCCTTGCAATTTGCAAGAAATGGCAAAGTGAGGGCAGAAGTATGCCTGATGTACTTACAAAGATAATGGACTTTCCGTATGAGAAGTCCTAGACTCCAACAAAATACCCAGGAAAAAATAAAGAATGAATAGCTAGGGAATGCGATACCTGATTTAAATCTTTTCACATCTAAAATAAAGCATCTTATGCCAAGAATGGTTCAACCGTCTATGGATATGATATTCCTAGAAACAGGTATATTATAGGAGAGTTAGGTTAAAGGCAACATAATTAGCATTTGATTTATTCTCCTTCAGAGTTTCCTGAGCCCGTAAGTACTAATGCTGAATTGTGAGCTAGGCAATAAAGGGCTCCTCTTGTAAAGCTTTCTGCAGTGAGGATGCAGGTGTTCGTTATCTCTGAAATTGCTTTATAGAACTGAATTCGCATTTCCTACTAGTTTGGCTTTCTTTAAACATGAATAATTTGAATCAAAGCAGTAGTAGGAAAGGTGGGGGTTTTTGCCAAAACTTGCAATTCAGTGAGGTTGATGACAGTGGTACTGCTTTGTTCGAGAAATGGATTTGCCCGTAAGTTAGAATAAGAAATCTTCAAAAGAGATACTTCAAAAAACCTAGCTAACTTTTCCTCCTATCAATCATTTGCACTTGATACAGAGGAACTGATGATCTTTAAAACATTCATTAGCTTAACATCCGTATTAGGTAAGGATATACTGTCTGCATTTTAGAGAGGAAAAAATGGATACAGATTCTTAAAACTGTTTGGGTAGATCAGCCCGAAGCGATCTATAACATCTGGGTAACTTTTGAAGGCCTGGGTTTGTGTAATTTGGCCAAGGTAAAATAGGAAATTTGTGAAATAATAGAAATCCAAAGGAGTCTCAGGCCAGCGCTCTGGGCAATGGACCATCCTCGCCCTGCAGAACTTCTGCAGTGGCTGAGTAACAGACTTCTCTGTGTGAAGATGACATTCTGATGCCACCAGTGTCAGTAAGAAACACTTTGTTCACACTTTCCTCTGGAATATTTATTTAGTAAACAATATCAGTATTTTTGAATAACATAACTAGAATTCCTTACAGTAGTTGTGAAGAATGATTTTTTTTTAATTCTATCTGTAAAAAAGACTATGTCAACATGGGCTTAGAAGCAAGAAGGAATCTAAGAAAATATAATGCAATGATTTTAAAACATGGCTGTCCCCATCTTACCAAAGGAAGGGTTAAAAAACTTTTTGACTAGCAGATACAGAAGTGAAGTGTGTCATACAATAAGGAATAACCTGTCATTCCTTGTAGCAGTAATAACAGGCAACGAAATCTTGGCCTATGTCATTCAAGATTCATACCTAAGCTGTGCAGTGTGCCACACTTAATAGCAAAAAAGCAGATAAGCTATGAAGTTTAAGTAACTGATACCAAAATTAGTAGGAAATTGTACCAAATGTTTGTAGGATGAAGTTTACTAGTAGCTACTTTTTACACATGTACCCCTCTGCAACTTTATATACTGCCTACCAGAATGAGCTGTCTAGAAAGCTTAATTTGGTTTATGCATCTTCAAGTGAGAATGAAAGAAAACCCACCAAAAAAATAAAATATGATGAGTGCCTCTTTGTAGAGTCTGTAGTGGAATATATGTCTAAATTTGTTGAAATTATACATCAGTAAAATCCTGGTTAGCACTGAAATTGTGCCAGTAGTGCAATATATACAGAAGGTCTGGTGAGTGTTCATTTGCTCCTCTGACACACTTACTGGATTAGCGTGGAAGGTACTGTGTGTACTGAATGGAATTCTCTTGGGTAATATTTTAAATGAAACATTGGCACCACTATTAAGAAATCCATACAATTGTTAGAAAAAGCCCATAACCAAATAAAATATGAAGTGGGGAAAAGCTAGATTTCATGCACTGGAGAACAGAACAATAATAAGGTGCTTCAAAGAGAAGACTGAATTAATGAGAAACACAGATCTGAAAAAATACATTTACTTTGTAAGAAGGTGATTGTTGTATGTGATGTTTAGCCTCCAGTTTAACACAAAATAGAAAGGCATGTGGCTAACCTTCCTGTTGTGGGTTGCTGTGTTAGCTTCTGTGGGGCTTTGCCCCATTGTGGATGTGCTCTGGTACTCCAAAATGAAGTCCCTTATGGATCATTTATGTGCTGTTCCCTGACCCAGTTCTGGTGTTTGCATGTGGAAATGTGTGATATTGAAAGTTCAATAAAACTGCTGTTGCCCAAGTGAGCAGGACAAGCATAATGATCCTGTTTTTTTGTTATAGATTTGCGTTTCACATAGATACTAGTGTGGTTCACGGTCGGTGCTGGAGCTGGTTTATAGAATGGTAAGAGCATGGAAAAAGGTGGTAAAGTGAGAGGACAAGTTTAATCTGTCCTGACAACAGAGAAAGCTCCGAAGACACCACAAAACTTGTAGATACTGTGTTTTTCACTTGATGTGTGGTCTTTCACCATTTCTCCCAAAATCTGGTGTCACCAGCAATTTTCTTGCACAACAGTTACAAATGTACTTCTCCCCATATCATAAATGTCATCAGGCAAATAATGTTTTGCGTCTGATAAATGTGCATGACCATTCTGCTAACAGCTTCACATGCAGCTGGCACTGACAAGTCCTGTTCCTGTACCAAAGAGTTGTCATAAGTGGCACAGTCCTGCCATAAGCATTGTAGAGATAATTGTTTCTACCCTTTTGAGCTGATAATATGATTTTCCTCTCTGAATCTGGAAAGCTGGCATATGCTAATTTTTCTGCTTTATTCTTCCTGAGTCTCACTAACATTTACAAATACAGGTATCCAAAGCAGTTTAACAAGCTGTATCACGTAAGGAAATTGTTTCCATCTCTTTCCTGTGCGTCCGGTCATTTTTGATTGGAAATATGCCCTTTGTGCCATTTGTGGTTTACTGTTGCAGCTTGCTGAATATTTGGCTGTTACGAAAACTGCATGAAAACGACTAGCTTGACAAGCTGGGATCAGCTGCTGAATTAAGGAAAATGCGCACAGCAGAGTTCCCAGTGCTGTACGGGCGTTCTGTCTGATCTTAGATTCAGCTGAAGATCTTGTGCTGTAGTCTTGAAGCTTGTGCAAGCTATTTCAAAGGCCATCCCTCAGCAATCTGCTGTAACAGCAGTGATAAACACAGCTAAGGGCCTTTGTAAAACAACTGTTATAAGAGATGAAGAGGTGCAGTAGTTATGCTTAAAATCTATTGCAGGATTTTTAAGTCTGAATTTCTTCACAACATAAAGTTTTGTTCAAGTTATTTCTCACTGAAAACATTCAGATTACCCTAGCTGAGAAATGACCCAAAATATAGGGAAGGCTCTCATATGCTGACCTGTGCTTTTTAATAATAAATATGAAATTAAAATACTAGGAGTATTTAAAGATATTAGATTCCTGCAAAGCTAGATGTAAAAGTTACCTACTTTAATGCTAAGAAAATGACCATGTTTATTTACATTTCTCCATTCTAAATTTTGTAAGTATTATTAGAACCAATTCCTTTTCTAAAGTGGAAAGTAATACTCTTTGGTTTATTCCGATGCATGGGAACTAACATTACTGCTCATTGCACATGGGGAGGAAGGACTTCACATCTGTAAAATATTTTGTCTTCTGCACATAAGAGTTTAAGATTCAGCTTGGCTTTTGGGACCTTTCTTAAGGTGTTTTCCATGCTCATATTTTTAAAATATGTATTTTTCTTTACTTCCCTCACACATTGGTGTGCCTACCCCTGTCTCACTGAGAGAGTGCTCTGAGACGAAATGCCTTCTGACACAGAAGAGATAAAGAAGCAGCAAACAAGGCAGTCTCACAAATGCATAATGAGATGGCCTACAAAAGTGAATAGCCCACACTGGAAAATACAAGATATGTTCCAGCTATACTTCAAAAAATGAAACACAAAAAATGTGGCAAAAGTCCCATTTGCTGCATGTGGTTTGCAGTTCCATGGCACGGTTAAGGAGGGGCGTGTTGTCGCAGTGGCACCAGTGTATTGTTGCAGCTTTGCTGCTGGACGCTGAGGAGCCAGAGTCCTTGCTGCCCACTGAGCTCGTTGGGGTTTATAGCTGATCTGCATTGCCACAGTGGCTCAGACAACTGGAACATGTCAGCAGATCTGATCTTTCATGTCTGATGTCAGAATGCGTCTGGCGTAATCTTGCCTATATGAAGTAGTCCTGGTACAACTGAAGTCAGCAGCTGTGATTTGTTTGGGTAGTGATTGGGTTTCATTAATATTGACTGTACAAAGCTATCTGTACACCTGCTGCTTTTTTAGGGGAATAATAAATATTAACAATAAGCTGTATAGTTTAATGTATGCATCTCTTACAGATACTCAAATACTGCTAAACAAAAACCATGGCATTTAGATTTTTAAAAGGTTGAATGAATTTCATTCAAACAGGTTAGGTGTTCAGAAGTGAAAGTTGCATCCAAATGAGAGCCCAGCTGCTGTTTACAGCGTCCATAGCCGCTGCAGCGTGCCCTGCTGCCAACAGTCGCTCTGTGGCCGTTCTCGCCTGCCCTTCCATCCCGTCTCCTCACTCTCTTGTGCGCAGAGCAGGGGCACAGATCACTGTCACAACTGCTGTGACTTCCGCCCTTGCTGTGTAGAAGCCCCGGCTTAAATTTGCACTTTGTAAGTGCCACCTGTGCTATGCCAGGAAGAATTATTCTCTCTGAGCAGCTGGTGGTAGAGAGCAGAGTTCCACTTCATGTGAGATCAGGCATTTTATTTTTATTTTTCACTATGATGTGTCAAAATACTTTGAGTGAAACAGGTCCTTAGGAATAGGATGTTTCCTCATGTCTTCTGGTTAGCTTGGTTAGCTAAACACCAGAGGAAGAGTGGTATGCTACAAGCAGAAATGATCTGTACACGCTCTGGCAGGTGGAATGGAAGAACATTTATTTTGCTCTGAGAGATGATTGGTGTCTTGATTCAGATCTGCTTTTAGGTTATATTAGGAATTATCTTTGCATCCCTTGTTTCTCTCACTTTATGAAATCCTACATTGCTCTCTCTTTCCTTTAAATGATTATGCATGCTGGTCTTTCCCCGCCTTAAGGGATGAGAATTTCATAGCCAGCTTCAACACAGTCCCTCAGATCTGGCAGGGACTAGGACCCCTACAGATGACTTCAGCCTCTTTAGGCTGTGCGATTTTAAGCTCTCATGTACTCTGCCATCCTACCCAGCCCTAGGCTGGTTATATGAGCAGCTGTCAGAGCTCAGCGTTCTAGTCTAGCCTGTTGCTAGTCTTACCACAACCCAAACACCTACAGAACACAATGGGAATTTCCTTTCTTTGAGAACTGGGCCAGAACAATTCTTATACTCTGAGACACCGCAAGTGAAGTTTGACACGGAGAATGTACTCAAGTTAGAAATGGAAGTCAAGGTCCTTAGCTATGATGTACTCTCTGGAGCTATAACAAACCCAGAAATAGATGCCTTTATTATTATGTCACTAAGTAACTCATGCCTCATGCTCCTTTAGATAATTGTCAAGGATTTCTATAACTCTGGGTTCCTCTGACAGAAAAAAGTTGAAGACCAGATGGGTGTGATGGATGCCATCCTACAAATCGCATGGTGTAATTCAGCAGTAGGAGCTAAATAGTGGTAGCCTATAAATAGGCACTTTGTGTCAACTGGAAAGCAGTGATTTCTCAATACCTATCTTAGCTGGATAACACTCGAAAATTAATCGATTTGCACGCTAGTCTTTTTTTAATATGAAAGTGGAGGAAGGTAATATGGAAAGCTGGCAGGACAGATCACTGAATTTCATATAGCTGCATTTAATAAGGATAAGAGAGATGTTGAATCACTGTTCTGATTACCGTTGTTGTCCCTGTTCCCTGAGTGTGGGATACTGCAGGATGGGTCTGGCCCTGAATCTTGGTGGCTAGAAGGATTGCAAGGAGACTCTTCCACTGTCCCTCAGTATATATTTCAACTTCTCATGCTGGCCTGGCTTGGAATTCTCCCCAGAATGTACAGGATTTCATCTCCTTCTCACCACACTGGCCTTTCCCCTCACCTCAAGAAAATCCCCACTTGTTTCCCATCTGAAGAAATCTACAAAAAAAAAAAAGCACAAATGAAGTGCAGCTAGACATAGAATCATAGACTGGTTTGGGTTGGCAGGGACCTTTAGAGGTCATCTAGCCCAACCCCCTGCAGTGAGCAGGGGCATCTTCAACTGGACCAGGTTGCTCAGAGCCCCGTCCAACCTGGCCTTGAATGTTTCCAGGGATGGGGCATCGAATACGTCTCTGGGGAGCCGGTGCCAGGGCCACACCACCCTCATTGTAAAGAATTTCTTCGCTATATCCAGTCTAAATCTCCCCTCTTTTACTTTAAAACAATTACCCCTTGTCCTGTCACAACAGGCCCTGCTACAAAGCCTGTCGCCATCTTTCTTATAAGCCCCCTGTAAGTACTGAGAAAAGGCTGCAGTAAGGTCTCCCCGCAGCCTTCTCTTCCCCAGGCTGAGCAGCCCCAGCTCTCCCAGCCTTTCCTCCCAGCAGAGGGGTTCCAGCCCTCGCATCATTGCTGAGGCCTCCTCTGGCCCCGCTCACACAGCTCCAGCTCTGTCCTGTGCTGAGGGCTCCAGAGCAGGATGCGGGACTACATCCATGACAATAATGTCTAGAAGAAAGTCTTCTGCAACCACTGTCTTTTGTGTAATAATTACAGAAGCGGAGACTTTATTTAATGACTAATTGCTTAAATTTATCTAGTTTTTGATACAACAGTTTCAGAATGAGGGAATTTATTTCATGTGAGTGAGTGAATGAAAGAATATCAGAAATGCAGCTTGAAGTTCAGGTCAACCAAACCCCTCTTTATTATTGGAGTGTTGAAACTACCTTTTATGCATCAGAAGAGGGAACCCAGCAAGCAGAGCCAAGGTTAACCTGTCTCTCAACATCATACGGAGGACTACAGAGTTAAAAATTCAATTTTCTGTCTGTTTCAATAGATTTATGGTATGAAACAGGTAGCACAATGTTAATTTTTGATGTTTGATATGAGTTTATGTTAGTGAGCTGATCAGAAAGGATAATTTTCCTATTTCAGATGGGAAATAGGAAATACTTCCCATAGAGACCTGAGACAGCAGTTAATAAAAAGCAGTCTGTTTTCGTCCTCAGAGGCTTTACAAGAAAAGGGTGCTCCCCACGTGGATTTGTAGGCCTGCCCCTGGCACAATCCTGTTTCATTGTTTTGATCAAGTCACCGCTTTACAGGGTTCACATATGGCATAATTTTCTAAGTGGAAATATGCTGGGCAGGACTAAAGAATCTGTTACTGGTGTATTCATAAAAGTCAAATTCTTCTCATAAGAGAGGAGATAACTGTTCAAAACCGCTCATTATTTTACTGGAAAGGTTTGCTGGTTTCAGGTGCTTCTGGAGCAGTCCTTCTTGCAACTAATGGGTGTAAGTATGCTGCCTGGTAGCAATGCTAGCTTCTCCCCCTCCCCTCCCACCCAAATCTGAAGTGTGATCAGTTAAGTTTTAATTTGGAAGTGCTCTCAGATTTCAAATTCTGCTGTGTATGTTTGCTAAGTCGGTACTAGAACAACTTAGCCAAACCAATATGCAAAATGCTAGATGCACTGGTAAAACATGTAAAAGCTTTTTAAAATGTACAGTCACAAATTGCTAGTAGACTTATAACTTCCAGAGAAATAAAATAAAAAGTGACCAGAACCTGCACCACAAGTAAAGTTTCTAAAAGCCTTGCTTTAAAGTTTCTTGCCTTTGATCCTATGAGATGTATAGCTTCTATTGGGTTCAGATACAGCCATAGGGGAAGCTTTTTGTTATAATATCAAGAGGCTGAATAGATTGTGGTTATAGATGAAGTCTTGTTGTTTAGGCACATGAAAAATGAGTGGAAGTGGTGGTGGAAATCAAAGTGCTGTTAAGTCCTTCAAACGATGCAGCATATCTAACAGTAATTCCTTGAGGAAATTATTTATGCTTTACGTGATTGCTTATTTGAAAGGAACTGGTATCGTTGTGCTTTATAGCTGCTGTTGTATTGTGTAGCTGTTTTTTGTGTTGTGTGTGTTAAAGGCACAGAAGTGTGTCACAAATGTTTGTGTAAGACTAGGTTTTGTTAAATCTGTCAGCATCCAGGTAAACTTTTGTATGTGGAGAACAATGGAATAACTGCAAACTAGATAGATCTATTTTTTGTCTTCCTTTCAGACAACAAAGGAATGTAATTTCTTTGGAGGCAGAATAAAAAAACCATTGGATGCTAATACAGGGGATTGAAAATGAGAAGATGTGAAGGTCACCATGTGCAGTTTCACATTATGCTCAAAACAGCTGTTGAAAGGGTGTAGCTGTGTTCCCCTTCAGGTCTAGTGGCTGCGTGATCACTTGGTGAGGTTGATCACTTAGTTGCTACTATGGAAGAATAATGTAGGGGGAAAAAAAAAGTGAAGCGAGTTCTATCAGATCAATGAAATGATGTGATTTACTGAACCCTGACTGCCCATTTCTGAGACCAGTGCAAGGAAGGAATTGGGAAGCTGCAGATGGAAATGTGTGCATGGGAGGATGTGGGGGTGGAAATGGACAGCTGTTTTGGCCGTTGGCTCACAGCGTGAAACTGTGTCTTCAGTGGAGGGAGTCTCAAAGGAAATGAAGCTGTAGGATTTTGGGTTCTTTCACTCCAAATTCAAATAAAGTAGAAAAAATGGTTAGAGAAGGGAGATGGAGAAAATATGGGGACACTTTTTTTTTTAAGAATCTGTATACAGAGCAGTGGAGGAAAAGATTTCTAGAAGATAGGACTTGAATGGAAGAAGTGATAGTCAGTCTGTATCATGGAATGGTTTGGGTTGGAAGGGACCTTACAGACCATCTCGTTGCACCCTGCGGCTATGGGCAGGGACCCCTTCCACCAGACCAGGTTGCTCAGAGCCCTGTCCAACCTGGCCTTGAACACTGTCAGGGAGGGGGCAAGCTCCCTGTAGCTCCTGTATTTTCTTTGCCTAGATGACTGAGACCTTTCCAGTCACGTAATGCAGCTGCAATTGCCCAATTTCTACATCTAGAGCACAAGCATGGTTGGCCTTTAGTTCTAAACCCAAAGAATTATCAAGAGTATTGAGGAAACTGAGGTTAAGAATGCATACAGTTGTGGTTTCTTCCATGCATGTGCATGCCTTTCTTAGAAGAAGGAGGGATCAGCTCTAGACTTTAAAAAAGAAAAGTCTGTTTCCACTGTTTTGCATCTCAGAAATGTGGCTGTAAAGAATGCCTGGTAAGTGTAAGCCTCGGGAGTGGGAGGGCCTGTAGGCTTCTTGAGCAAGTAGCCTGCAAGTCCTGTTGCTGTGAAGGTGTAACTGGTAAAAACCCTGTACCAAGAAAATGTTGGAGAGGCTAGGAAAATCAATACTGTGGTCAATCCAATACAAGTAAACCTAACAGTTACGAATTCAACTTGTGATCCTCAGAGCATCATTTTTTTGTAGAGTCAGCAGGAGGAAGCTTAATCAGGCGTATGACATTATCCCGTACCTCATCACACCTTTGGCTCGCTGTGCAGACTGGGAAATGAGAGGGGGAGGGCAGAGCCCAGACTAGCTGTCTGTCTGTCTTAGAGGTTTTCGTTTCTACCCATCTGACTGTGGCAATGATAAGATACTGTTGTGTCAGTCTATAGCTCTTCCCTCCCCTCTTTTGTGGGTAAATTCAGGTAGAAATACAGGGACGAGGATATACCAGGTACAAAGAAAGGAATATCTTTGCAGTTTGTGTTCCGTTGCATATCTGTGCAAGGATGTAAAAAATCTCACTAGATTACTGGGAGAGGATTTCACCACCTTAGTTTGTGGATCCAAAGTACTTCAAAAGTTCAGATACTCAAAGCAAATTTATGACATGCAACAGCGTGACTGTGTCTCAGTGATTGTTCTCTCTGCCCATCTTTGACTTGAGTCATACTAGAGAGCAAACACAAACCATGTCACTCTTGCAGTTTTTAGGCAGAGGTTGAATTTGGGTAGATGGGGAGAACCAGACAGTACTGAGGCTGAGATGATATTGGAAGGTGCATCAAGGAGACAAAGGAGATATTTGTGCCGGAATGCACTTGAATGAAAATCAAAAAAGAACATTTTTTGGGTGGGACTGGAATAGTAATTGATACTCCCCCCTCCTTCCACATGCCTATAGCAGGGGCTTTAGGCAGTTGTGGCTATGCTGCGGTGAACAGATCCTATGCTAACTGTTCCAGTTCATTGATACTCTTTTCAGTGGTGTCCAGCGACAGGACAAGGGGCAACAGGCACAAACTGAAGCAAGGTCCTGTGTAGCCTGCTGTAGGTGACCCTGCTTCGGCAGGAGGGTTGGACTAGATGACCCACAGAGGTCCCTTCCAACCCCTACCATTCTGTGATTCTGTGATACTGGTTGGAACTAGATGATCTGTAAGGTTCCTTCCAACCCAAACTGTTCTGTGACTCTGTGGTTGCTCAATGGAAATTTCTTTGGCCTTCATGGACCCCACTGCATTGCTTTGAGACTCAAGAATTGGGGAAATATGTGCCTTTTCCCATCATAACAGATGTCTGCCTAATTATTTTGAAGTCTGTCTGACAGTGAGTAAATTTGATTACTAAAGAATATTCTCTTGTATTTTCATGATATAATTGAAAGTTAGTTTACTTGGAAATGAAAATATTTTTGTCTTCTATAGTTGGTGGTGTAGACACGTTGCTCTCTACCCTTGTCAAGCATTAGGGAAGAAGAGTTGTGTTCTTCATTGTTTTGTAAAATATTTCATGACTTCTATTTAAGGACAAAGGAGAAAAATGAAATTTCTATTGCTGTCAAGGGCAGGTGCTTATCTTCTGAGCGCAATGCTAGTTGTTGTATATGAATATATTATAATCATGTAGGTAACTGAGGCAAGGCATTCTGAATAACTTTGCAGAAAGCATGTTATTTTTTGTTTTGATAGGGCAAATCTGATGCATGCTTTTAAAAGTATAAGGAATGAAAAACTGAAAGAATCTACATAGAAAGGGAATTAGCCTTATTAAGGTGTATCTAATGTCTATGCTATATCTGATTACCATTAGTACAGGTGGGAATAAAGATGAATTAAGCATGTCATCATTAGGATTAAATCATTCTCTTGGGTCCACTTTGTGTTTTCCATTCTTTTCTCAAATGGTTTCAGGCCAGCATGCTACCATTATCAGTATGCATTGGCTTTGAATTGGTCATTGGTTCAATTTTACCTTTTAAGTGTATCAAAGGCCAATTAATAATGAATAGGCTGAAATCAAGAAGTAATTCTAGTCTTCCCATCTTTCAAAAATATCTCTTCCTCTTCACTTATCCGTGTGCTTAATGCTTCAAGCTGACAGTGACAGGAATTGAAATAACTTGAGCTCTGCCATTGTTATACTGTTCCAACCCCAACTTAAATGCTGCTACTGTATTTCTTACTGAGTTAGGTTCTCTTGAAAGAGTTAGGGTAATGTTCTTTTGAATGCCAAATCAATACCAATAACCTGTTGAGCTCTTAGGCTCATGCAGGCTATGACAAAATCCATTTTATTCTTGGTGTCTTGTTCTTAACAGTCTGTAGTTCACAAAGAACCTCTGGCCTGAGCTTGTAGAATTTTTCCTGGAGAGAAACTGCTCATTATATGTTTTATACTGGTTCGACTTTCCTATGTGGCTCTGGATGTTATAGTGCCTACAGAAAGTGATTGCATTTTAAGTTTAGCAGAGGAAGAGGTGGTGGTTCTTCCTTTCAAGTCATTTTAACACAGAGCACTTCCTACAGCAAAGTTGTGTTTCCATTGTTGAGAAAACTGTTATGGTATATGTGGTGTCGGTTAAATATGCTGGAAGAAATGCAAAAAAAATTACTGAAGAAAAACTTTCATGGTATTCAAAAGCTCAAAATAAGTGGGGCCCTGTTCATTAGAAAACAATTTGGATAATAGAACTTTCCTACAATATGAATGATTATGTAAAAATGAATCATAACAAAGCCTATTTTGAGTGGTCTTACAAATATATCCATGGTCTTTCTACGGTTTCCAGAATGTCTGCAGGCAAATCTTTGGAGGTGAATAGAAATTATAGGACAATTTTTATAAAAGTGCGAAGTTCTATTCACCATACGGTTACTCCAGATTTATGCTATTGTAGCACCACTGTTTTCAAAGTATGGGAAGCTTAATACATTGTTTTGTACTAAGGGCGGTCCTCGTTCTTTTGACATCTCGGTAAGAAAGGCATGGTCATTCCTAGGTGGTTAACTGATTCGCTGCGTAAACAAGAAAAATTGTAGAAAAGATGATTGCAGTTGCACATTGCTTCTGATGCAAGAAAACCTGGTGTATGCAGCATTGGGTGAGACCCTTGATGCTGATCATGGCACACTGCACGGATCCCATCTGGTTAGGTTCACCAGCCTTGCTGTTCACATCTTTAGACAATTCTTCCAAGTGAACAAAGCTATCGGTCTTTTTACCTTTATAGTACTGAACTTTCTGGTACACCGAGGTTCAGTGAGAGCATTATGCTTGTAGACATCTCCATAGGAACAAGTTCTTACAAGCAGTACACACAGGTGGTATTGTTAAAGGCACCGCATACGAAGGTCATGCTATGTGCTTGGGGTATATAGCAGTCACTCATGCTAATGTACAGGTCTCTACAATCAAGGACTGTGGTTAAATCTCCGCCTAGATTCTGCCTGAAATCACTATTTCCTTGTTACAATGTTTTCTGCGGTGGCCCACTAAATATACTGATATTATAATGTGGAGAATAATAAACATGAAACATTCACAAAGGTAAAAATTATCTGAGCAATGCATAAACTCATGAGTTTGATCTCAGTGATATGAGAAGACTCAAGGTTTTGAATGAAAGAGTAATCAAGGTTTCAGAGGTAAATGGAAATGGAATAACATGCAATATAGTTTCACCAAGTGCAAGTTTTATCAGGCTAATTCAATATCTTGATAAGATAGCTGACTTCTTAAACAAGGGTAATGCAATGAACCTAATCTGTCTAAATTTAAGCAAAGTATTTGATATAGTCCCCCAAGGAAATTACTACTAAGGAATGAGAAAATGGGGATGAATTCAAAAACTGTGAGGTGGATAAAAAGCTTGCAGAAGTAGAAGCTTCAGTGAATTATATTGAAAGGAAAGTTACCAGGCTGAAGAGAAGTTACTAGTGCTGTTTCACATGGTTTGGTCTGGAGAGCAATCCTGTCTGATATTTCAATTAGTGACCTTGTTACAAGAACAAGGTGGGTACAATTATAAAATTTGTGGCTGACAAAGTCAGAAAGTATTACCAATTTTGGAGGAGGACTGGGCCGTAATTTAGGAAGGATTAGATGGATTTAAGAGAATACTTCTTTCTGAATTATGATCCAGACTTCTTCCAGCTCTGGCAATACTTTCTCATTTTGTCGTCCACAAATCTTATATGACCTTGTAGACTTGACTAATGGAAATGGAATGAAGTTTAATTCTACAAAGTCAAACACATAGAGACTAATTATAATAACTCTTGTGATGAGATGGAACCTTATCATTTGAAGTTGGCTATATCATAGGTTGTGATATGCTGGAGACAGATGATAAGAGTATACGTCTGGTTACATGGACCATGCTAGGGGTCTAGAGCTGATGAACCGAACTTCCATCTAATCCTATATATCAACATAGGTGAGAGACTATCAAGAAAAAATTGACTAAAAAGTCTGTTCTGTGATGGACAAAGGTTATAAAAATGAAAACTCCATCTACTTTTTCTTTAGCAGGACTGTGACTGGAGATGGTTAGTTCAAAGAGTACCTTATTCTGAATATTCTGATTGGGAAGCACAAGTAAGCTGCAGCTCAATTATGTGGTTACTCAGGCTCATGATGATTGTAACATCATAAATCATCTCAATTTTCCTTTCCATGGCTGATATTGTCAGGGTCTTTTATGACTTATGTATCCATTTTTTTTGTACTTAGAGAGTTAGTTGGTGGCTGAGAGGTTACCCTCACAATCTTCAGGTTACCAGAAGATTTTGTTGGGGAATAAAAGCGGGGTTTTTTATTTAAAGAGGAAGATCTGTGTCAACAATGGTTTGTCATAGTTGCTGACCTCAATAGGTGAGCTGTCTTTGTTTTCACTCATTAGGGAAAAAGGCAGCTAAATCATGAGTTCAGTTTTGAGTTCTGATTTCATGAGAATATTGGAAAGAAACTGCTTTTAAAAAGTAAAATTTCCTTTCAGTGGTGATTTAATGGTGTTATTTGTAGCTGCTTAGTTTTTTCTTAAACAAGTACCAATGTGAAGATTAGATTACATTATTAGAAAAGCCTGTATATTGCTAAGAATGAATGTTAGCAAATACCTCTCATTCCCTTTCAGTTATGGTAAGACATGGTATTTGAGTGAGGGAATTAAAATAATGTGAGGCTTGTTATTTTGAGGCAGACCCAGGCCCAGAGGTATCGATAAGAACCTCTCTAATTTTTCAATAAGGCTTTTCAGTCTTGCAGAACAATAACTCTGATAACTGGAAACCCATGTTTACCCGAGACAGAGAGACATGACCTTCTCTTGTACTTACTCCAATTCTGATCGCTCATGGGAGGTATGAAATCTATTGATTTGAGAGTACTTGAAATGATGTAGAATTAATGTTTTAAATGAAGCGCACAGTGAATCAATCAAATTGGTTGTTTCTCACATCAAAATATTCATAATACTGCTTGGAATAGTTTAAAAACTGTTATTGCTATGAGGATTTTTTGCCTGTCTGCTGTATTATTATAGGTGTCTAAAAGCCCGTTATAGCTTATTAAAAATTCTCTGCTGATGTTTATTGTTCAGTATTTTGTGTTGTGAAGTGTTTGTGCTTACAGTAAGGCCACAGACAGACATTGACCAACTTGAGTTCCAGAAAGGGTTGAGCATGGAAAAGGTCAAATTGCGATGAAGTCTGCCAGTATATGGTCTACCTAACAAACACAAGCATATACTATTGAATTATTTCCGCAGTACACAGTATGTAGCTAGGAAGCCATTGTCTGTGATACTCTTAAAAATCTCACTGAATTCTAAGTTTGCTGTCAGACACTAAAAATAAATGTCCAGGAGCCCTGATATATCTAGGATGCCACACACCGAAGAATTAGAATATGTCCCACCTAAGCAAAATCTGAGTGTATATAAAAGTAAAAATTTGAACGAGTGTACATAGTTTTACATGGGAACAGGCTCGGACTTGGTACCAGAAATGCTGCCTTGCTGAATTTCATTCTGTGCCCCAAATGATGGCACTGCTCAGGATCCTCCAAAAGAATTTGTACGAGCAAATAAAAATACTGTAAACTTTCCAGAACATGTTCATAGAAATGGAAAAACTGTGTTTGATTTGGCCTTCAAAGGCAAACTTCCCAAAACCCAAAGAAAATTTCGGATATGGATAACTTCTGTCTGCATGCTTAACCTTTCAGAACACGTTGGAAATTGGAATATGATAATGAAAAGGACTGTGTCATCTCTGATAACTTTATCTCAAACATCTATAATGGTACAATACAGGCCATTACTACTGCTGTAAGCATTGTATTGGGCACTGCTACAAATGCTAACTGGGTATATAAAGGTTTTTATAAGAGTCTAAATTAGCCCATTATCTGAATGTACATTTTAAGGAGTAGGTATTTGATAGGGTATATTGCATTTCTACATCATAAATTTTTATCCGTCGCATCTTCGTACATTATATTAACAAATGTTAGATTTCTCAAAGCTTTTTGAGATATTTAGTCAGGTTATAATCTGGTAAATCATTCACACAAGCTATTCCACTGAACTGAACAGAGCTATTTCAAAGAGAAACTGCTCATCAGGGTCAATAATGCGATCACAGTACAGCTCATAAATTACGAGGATTTTGATATTGCTAGGGTAGTTAATTTAGATTAGAAATGCAAATTTTAATAGTGAGCGTAATTGAAATTATGCAGTAGTGAAGTGCATCTTGGATTTGTGTTTAATCTCTTTCATCAGAAGAACAGAGAGTAGGGGTTTGTATTGATACATTCTAGAAATGGTTATGGAATATTGGTGGCTTTGAACAATTGTGTTAGACAACAGCCAAGGAATTTCTGAGCTTCCAGCCAGAAGGGGAACAGATTTCTGAAGGTAAGACTGCCTCAGAGAAAGCTTGGCACTAGAAACAAGGCCCCTCTGGCTTTGTTAGAGTTCCTCCTCCCTGCTGCAGATGCTGAGAGTGTCTCAGGCGCGGTGACTGTCAAACTCTCTTTGTGCAAGTGGCAAAACACTTTTTCTTCCCATCTACTGTGAAGAGGCAGAAGCAGGAGCACCAAAACTTCTCAGCCTGTTTTGTGCCTGGCAAGGAGAGTTTGTGGGCCTTTTCCCAGTATTCGTCTGTCTCCAAGTACTGAACTTGTTTAGAGCACAGGACTTAAAATGTGAAGTGGCACAACATTCATACCCAAGAGAAATCAATTGGATTTTAATCTGAAGTTGTGTTTGACGCATTAAAACCACTTATAGTTTGGGTCTGAAAGAGCTATTACTGTATTTTTCTTTTGTATTATTCTGTGTTCCTTTATTTCTTTGTTTCCTGTATTTCTGTTTTGTTTCTAAAGTGTTTCTCTGTCTCTCTAGGAGATAAAACAAAAATACTGTTATTGGATTAATATATCTAAATATGGGAACATTTAGGAATATATAATAATTCATTTTCTCTGATTCTCATTATTTAATTCCTTCTAGATCATAGATAATAGTAATACAGAAACCTGATCAGAGTTGGAGCTAAAATGAACCCAACCTACTTATTTTCTGAGCATAGCTAATACAACCTAATATGCTGTTAAGGTGAAAAAGGTATTCCGTAGGAACAAGGCTCTGTATTTAGCATGTGAATGTAGGTGCATGATTTACTGAGGGAGCTCCCTGCTTTTTGAGACGATCAGAGATATTGCCACATTAAAATCTTGGCATTAATTTACGCTATTAATAATTTTCCTCCAGTAAATATCTCCTACCTTGTACTCTTTAGTTGACCATGTCACCCTGGTTTTTATATAGAACTTGGCATATTCTTGGTGCTGAATTGCTCCAGTCTTTGAGTTTATCCACCTTACAGCCATTCTTGCAGGTTCTCCAGGTGCAGTACTTCCTCTCTCAAGCTCAAGAGTTTTGAAACAAGGAGTTCATAGTCTGCAGTCCCAGTGACTTCTCATATTTAAGTACTCCTGAAGCTGTAGTGTATTAGGATGAGCAGTAAGGAGTGTTGGAGAGGAATCTTTGTTTCCCTTCTGAATATGAAAATAGAATATTTCCTTTGGCACAATTAAATTCAACTTCCACACTGAATATTTCAGAACTAAATATCAGCAATGAAATGGATAACTATTTTTTTTTTACATATATAAAATGCAAAGCATGTAAACATGCCTTTCTGGAAAGATGATTAGTATCTGTGGCTGTTGTTTCAAATGGCTCAAGCAGTAGTCGGCACACTCTACGTAGTTAGGCTTAGAGCCAAAGTGGAAACTTTGATATTGGAAATTCTGAAAGAAAACCTGAAAGGATTTAATTTTTTCTTCCATGTCGTTGTTTTGCACCAGGAGGTGATGGTTTATGATCTCAGTAAAAAAGGCACTTGGACTCTGTAAAGTATTGTTTAGAATCATTGATTATATACAGAAAGAGAGTAGTGTATTATGTCTCGCATCCCTTCAGATACTGGGAACCTTGAATTGTGTGAGATCAGATGGGCTTCCAGCCAGGGTGCAGCACACCAGGCAGGTCCCATCTGTGGAAAATTTGCCCATCAATTTGTTTTTTTGAGATCTTACAGGATTTTCTTAAAACAAAAGAGTTCTATTAATTATTTCTGCTGTGAAACAAAAAGGATGTTCACCTGGGAACCTGTGGCACTTTTAGATAAAGGCAAGGGCACGCAGATGCTGTGACCACTGGTATAGAGGGGGAGCTGCCTACAGCTGCCTCGGTTACAATGAGCAGGCCAAGATTATTCTGCAGCCAAGGTATGGGTGCAGCATGACACAAACCTGAAGGTCAAGCTATACATGCAGCGTAGCACAGCCTCTGCCTACTTGGGTTAAACTGTGAAGTGGATCACTAACTCCTTGATTTACAGTGGCCTTCTGGTTAGCATCACTACAGTGATGAATTTTGTTTTTCACAGATCCAATTGCTGTACCCACAGGGACCAATCCAGGGCCTTCAGACTTAAAAATATAAGACCCCTCTAATGCAATTAGGATTAGGTATCTGCTGTCATACTGGACAGTGATTGAAGTGCCTTTTTTAAATTTACTTCAGGTGGAATGTATACTATTGGGCATTGTTTAAGTGTCCTCCAAATTTCAGAACATTTAAATACCACTGTTCTTTGAATATTTACATACCTTCCCCTTTTTAGAAGGGCAGAATATAGCCAAGACAAAATACATTACCTGATTCCAGAACTGCTAGTAGATACTAGTCCTTTATGAATAGAACAGTGTGGGTCTCTTTACTTAAATATTTAAGTATTTTATGAAAAAATACTATAATTGAGCTGATAAATTTAGTGCTGCCAATGTAACTCACACACTGGCCATTCTAGCTAGCCTTGAAGAAACAGTGCTTACATTACTCTTACAATGCAGTAGGCTGATTGTATCACTATATACAGTACTGCAAAGAGATGATAACGCCCAGCTCAGTAGGTACACATAGCACTTGTGCTTGTCAGAACTGCTGTGGAAGGCACGAGGAGCCTCACCTCGACTGACCGCAGCTGAAGCAGGATACGGCTCTGTTTGGCTGGTCTGTTTGTAGGAGTTTCATTCCCATAGTGTCTGACACCAGGAACAAGCTTTACAGATCAGTCCCCAGGACAGTCTTGTGAGCAGCCTAAATTTAATTAGACTTGATCACTGGGGTTAATCAAGTCAGTTAATCATTGATGTGTTGAAGTAGAGGACAACTGTCCAATCTAATTACCAGAGCCAGAAAATGGTGCGGTAGAAAGGGGCACCAAAAGGAAGCATTCTTTCCCTAGGTTTTGGCAGCTGCTGTTGTTTAAGACAAGAATAGAATTGGTGGACTGTGAGCTGTTTAATTTTGTAAAGTTACAAATACAATTTTTTGTGAGTATATATTGATTGTTTTAAGCCAATTGAGCTATTTATTTATTGTGAATGGATCTTTTGGGGGTTTTGGAGTCTATTTATGGCTTTACCTTATGAGCAATGCATTACCTTTTCAAGTCCTCCTCCCTTTCAGTTGCGAATGTGAGGGTACATGCAATTTGCATAGTTTGAAATATTTACTGGAGGCACCATGGACTTGTACATCCACCTTGTGTTGTGTATGCCCTCAATATGATTTTAAAATAAGCTTCTGTATTTTTGCATTGAAGTCCTGAGAATGGTGTCCTACTTGTTTAATCATGCAATTCTGACAGATTTTTTTTTTTAATTAGTATGGGTCATTCCAGAACTTCCGTGTGAGAAGAAAGAAATGTTTTTTCTTGTGAAGCCTGGAAAACAATAATAACACTTGTAGGAAACATAGGGAGCGAAAAAAGTGTATTTATGTTTTCCAGTTACTTTGTATTATATGTATCTCACTTATAATAAAGCTTGTAGTTATTCCTCTGAAACTTTGTACTGAGGATGATGCCCATTACCTATGATCTGTCAAAATCATACATATGATTGGTAACTTCAAAATAATGTATAAAATTAATTTCTCTGTCACTTTGCCCCTAGTTATTAATCCAAAATGATAGCTTTATGCTGACTAACTTTGATCCACCAAAATCCTTTTGTACAAACACTGGGGTAAAATGTGCTGTATCAACCAGTGAAAGAAAAAGATGTTTCACTTGAACAATATAAAAAAAAAAAGAAAAAATCTGATTTCTCTCTATATAACTACATGAGCAGGTGTGCCTGAGAAGGAGTTAGATAAGGTTGTTCCCATTATTACTTTCATAGCTCCTTTCAATTCAGCATATTTCTCAGGAGGGACTGAGGAGGCACTCTGGGGCTCTAAAGGATGCATGAACAGCTTTGTACTTTTGGAAACAGCAGTTCATAATTGGATGGTTTCACACATAGAATTGCTTTGGTGTAATCTGAAACACCTAGGTGACATTTGTGTTCGTCGCATAGAAGTTGACATAGTTGTCAGTGTTTGATTGGGGTAGCAGAGAAAGTACATCTCCCCTACAAAGTGCGGGGTGTGTGTAGTGAGGTTTCCACATCTGCGCACTGTGTTTTACTCAAGTTCAGTGTTATTGGTCTCAGTTCTGAGAGCAAAAGCCCTAATGTTAAAAAGGGAATTAATTCTTGTCATCAGAAATGGAAAAAGTTTACTAAGTTTCATTTCACAAAGGTATAGCTCAACATAGGCATAAAATTGCACAACTATTTGGCCTGTAAGAATTTTGTTTTAGAATTACTTCACTAACAATTGCTAGGAGATGTCTTCCTACAAAAATGCTGCTAAATTGGCTGTCCACCATGAATGTAGGAAGAAAACAAGGAATTACGAGGTTGTCAGTGATAAAAGCAAGACTAGGGAAAATGTGGGCCCTCTCTGGAAGAAAACAGGAGACCTGGTTGCCCGGGATGTGGAGAAGGATGAGGTACTCAATGACTTTTTTGCCTCAGTCTTCATCGGCAAGTGCTCCAGCCACACCACCCAAGCAGCAGGTGGCAGAGGCAGGGACTGGG
>Ga0065711_1035186_pt1 | contig 22675 bp, 18 predicted proteins | sample Hoacrofraction12_FD_59098 | JGI IMG/M metagenome (GOLD analysis project Ga0065711, IMG submission 59098) | Hoatzin crop microbial communities from Cojedes, Venezuela - Epithelial fraction 12 v2 (version 2) | ecosystem: Host-associated > Birds > Digestive system > Esophagus > Crop | place... | reverse complement strand
TATGCAGTTTATTGTCTGATATATTTGCAAACATAACACAGGGTAAATCTCATTTTTAAAATGTATTCATAAAACTTCTGTAAAATTCAGCTCTGTAACAATCGAACTTACAGGTACTCCTGAAGTTTAGGCAGAGCTTATCATAAAATATCTGAAGACACAAGGTATCGGTACAAATGTTAGGGGGATCAGCCAGGATTTGCGGCTTATCTGCTCTTGGGATTCTTGCAGCAGCTAGCACAGGCCCATGCTGCAACTGAGATAGACTCTCCTATGTCACCCTAGGACCTTCTCCAGCATCCGAAGCAGGCGAGACCAGGGCAGCATTCAGGTAGCTCCTTCCTCCCATAGGCAAGAAGTCGTCTTCTGCTCTGTACTCCTCTCAGCACACCTTGGGTGGGTTTTTCTGCCTCTGTACTTCTTGACACAGGGATGTATTAAGTACTTGTTTTCAAGGCTGTCAGCCTGGCACTTCTCACAAGGACTAATATGATGTTTGCTCTCTCTCTCCTTCATCCCAAAAACATGTGACACAAAAACTTAGCATTAAAAATGACAAGGTACCCAAAGACATTTATGCCTTTATGTAACTTTGTACACATCGTAAGACACACGAGCAGTACTCATAGGCAACGAACAATATCTTTTGCCCTGTCCTATCCATAAGTGATTGCAATTTTATTTCGGAGTCTCGGTTGCCGCACTTTTGACATTCCCGATATACAGCCATTAGCATCTGGGGTATTTTTATTCTGCACTTGAGAAAAAAAAAATTTAGTGATAAAAATAGAAAATCCACACTAGGAAACAAACACTGATGTTACTTAGTGTATGGAATAAAAGCAGAACTCTTTGGAGCCCTGTGCAATATGCATAGCTCATGTACCAAGAGCACATTGTGAGTCCCCTTGCACCCAGTCAGGATTTCCCTAGTCTAACTGGGAAGAGCAAAGCTTCCTTTTTTCTTATTACTTATCTTTATTCTGAGAAGTATTCAATTAAAATTGCTTGGATCAGGGCTCTGGTTTGTTTGCGTGCCACTGGTGGAGCAGCTCTAATTTACAATTAGTTCTGAAGCCTGGTGGTGGGGAACGAGCTAAAAAGTGGGTGTCATACAACTTCTGAGAGCCTGTGTGGCAGCAGGAGTGCTGCAAAGTACTGTATGCAGCTTCACAGACAAAGCAAAAGAAAGCCCGGTGGTTCAGGCTTGTTTGTTAGAAAACTGCATGGCTAATGATGAAAGGCCATATTTTGCAGTCAAATGGCAGAGACAGTATGTGCTCCACGTGATGATGGACACAGCAGTAGGACAAGAGGAGACCTGAGGCTGAAAGGGGGTATCTTAGTCACCAGCCCTTCTAGTGGAGCTGCTGTAAGCTTGTGTCTCCACCACCAGTCTCATCTGCATTAGGGAACACAGATTTTTTGTACTTTTAAAGAAAATACAAGTAGTAATATGGTATCACAAGGTCAGCTGCAATCATGTATGATATCGGTGGTTATCTGGAAACCACATGAAACAACAATCTCTTTCCTCACACCAGCTCTGCACTGCCGTCTTGTGTAGCAACAACTTGCAGATGAGAAGGTGACAGTCGTTTTGTTTTACTGTGCAATTCTTTCATGACTTGCGCAGCCTTATGTCTTGAAAAGTAGCTGCAACTCTGGTCCCTTCCCATGAACACTTCTGAAGGATATGGAAGTGGAGGTGCCACTGTGGCAAGCTCAGCCATCTCTGCACCTTCTGGGGTTTTAAGGATATTGGACCAACGGTTATGTAGGGTGCAGAGAAAGGACTGGTGGTGGTTTTCCCCAGCTGTTTATTGACTTCTCCAAGACCCTAAGCAAGGACAACAGCAGGAGCACCCACCAGGCAAGACGTGGGCCAGATAATGTTTGTCCAAGGTTGTCTCAAAACAGCAGAAATACCCTCCTGCATCAGTTTCCCTGCTTCAGTGTAGAGACAAATAAATTCCCTCCAACAGATAAAAAAATAAAATATGCAATGCAGGCCAGCCGCCCTCCTTCAGCAGGGGGTACATGGAGGAGCCTCGCAGGTGTAGCATCTCCAGCTTCTGCTGACCTCGGCGGTGAGTCGGGTGGCGGGTGCTGGTGCTGCCGGCATGGGCAACCCGTGGTTTCTGTAGGTGTGCAGTCTGTGCCGGGACCGCCGCAGGAAATTCTTTTCATGGGAGGGGCAGGAAACGGCGTCTCTGCAGCGCAGTGGAAAGCAAGCCGTTCACTGCCGCCAAGGTTTCATCTCCTCGCAAAGAAGTTCTTTGTTTATAAATGTGGCTTTGTAATTCTGTGAGAACAGGTAGAGTTCCACTGACAGGAAAATATTAATGATTTACCATGAAAAAGTAAAGGAAGATGAGACCTTTGTGGTGTCTGCTGAGAGATAGCAGTATTTTGCCATAGCTGACAAAAACCCCAAACTCACAGCCTGTGGATGCTTACTCCAAACTTCCACTTACCCACAAACAGGGCACAGACCACATAGTTCCTCTCCAAACTTACCCAGAAAATTGTGTCTCCCCGCCAGTGCATAATCTTGGGGATTCTTACCCCGGACCTTCCCTGTTCCCCCGGCAGAACAAGTGGTAAGGACTCAGAGATTTACCCACTTTCAGTAAAAATGTGCAGTAAACTTTACTTATATTTCCAGGCTAGGAATTAGTATCCGTTCTTCCTCCTTCTTCCTCCTCCATCAGCACCAGCTGCTACAATGCGTTTTGCCCTACAAAATACTTTCTGTTTGATTCTGGTGCCCTCAGGTGCCCTTCTCCTCCCCCCTCCTCCCAGATGAACACCTGTGAGAGGCAGATGGTACAGATAATCCAGAATATATTTCTTGAGTCCATGTAGAGAAGCTGCCAAGCTGCTGATTTTTTGGCATCGTGCCTTGTGGCATCCATGGCTGGTGAGAGACGCAGATGCCGCCTGAAAATAGCTGAAGAGGAGATTCTTCTAGCATCCCCTGAGGTCCGAGGCAGGCGGCTGCTGCCACGGGGTTCATGGGCAGGCATCCTGCCGGCACCCCTGCCAGGAAAGACTCTCATGCAGAGCTTCCTCCTTCATGTCTTAATCAGTCCTTCCTCCTGCTCCTCTTCAGTGGGCTCTGTGGGCACCACCTTGCCTTCTCGTGGTGGAGAAGAAGAGGCTGTTTTCCATCAGACATGGCCTGGCAAAGGGAGGAAACACGTCTGCAGGGAGCTGCGGGCTGTCGTCTCTGCCTGCAGACTTCGTCTCCTTGCACACTCAGAGGCTGCAGCTACAGATATCTCTGCTCATTTGTTTTCACAAATGATAAGCACCAGCACATATATTTATGTCTGCCAGTGGTATAATATGCACCCTGTTAACCGATGAACTTTGTCAGGGTGGTAGCATGGGGAGGCCATGTGGGTGTCCAGCCATGCTGGTGAGAGAGGGGTCCCAGCACAATCCTGCACGGCGAAGGGGTCCCCGGAACAAACCACCACCGCTAGCGGCTCAGCTCCCTCCCGGTGAGGGAAGTGGGTTCCTAACATGTGGTTGTGCCTCGGAAGTAGCCTGGCTCACACATGAAGAAATTAACTCTGGGGCAAGAGTCATGCCCAGGCACAGGTACAGCAGTCCTCCTGAAATTCAGGTATTCATCAGAGCCTATCACAACTGAAGCTGGATTATTCCAGAGCAGTCCTCAGGAAAAGGAGCTGAGAACAACCTACCAGCATGTAAGAACGACAATAACAAACACCGAAGAGTCAACACACTGTGCTCTTCCTATTTTGCGGGACTTCACGGCAGCATAAATCCTTGCCCTGGCTGGCTGGTTTTGAAAGGCACGTTCTTATTGTCCAGGGTCTGCTAAACACTTTCAGGACATGAAGGAGAGCACAGTCTTTGCCTGAAGGGGATGATGGGCAGTGGTAGACTGGCAGTCAGGAAAAGTAACAAGTGAGACAGAAGAAAAAGGCATCTGAGTGTTGAAAAGCGTATGGTTAGCCTCAGTATATTTTGAGAAGCTGGAAGAAATGTGGGTTCTTTTAAAGTTCAACACATAAGTTTTCTCTCTTTTATTTATTCTTTGTTAGTTCTGTAACCTTCAGATCTGTAATCCAGGGTCTAACATCCTTAATTTCCAGTATTCAGTCCCTTTACGTACATTTTGCAGAAGAATGCCTAGTGTTCCTTGCTCCCTCTTCCTCTGCCCCTTCCCCCCAAACCAGTACACTAAATGCAGCTCCTTAAAAACACCGGGGTACCTAACTCCACTGGGATCGAATAGGCTTAACCAGATATAAGTGCCTAAATACCTTTGAGGATCTAGGCTTTAATCAGCTCATTTAATGAGCTCCTATAGTCAAAATGCACAAATAAGGTCTTAAAGCCAGTGGCTTTGCGATCCAGGGCAGAACGGGCCCTCCAAATGCAGGCACCAAGGCAAAGGGTCAGGGAAAGTCCCAGAGAACAGTGCTGAGATGGAGACAGGTATCATGCTCCCCAGGCAGCAATGCTGCGTCTGCATCGGGTGATGGAGTAGTGATCGAAAAAGAGACGTGCAGTATTTGCAGCAGATCTGCTTTCTGCATTTCCTCTAAGGCAGACCCTCCCACCTCTGTTTTCTGAAGGAACCTGATTTCTTCCCGAAGGCCAGGTTATCCAGAAGTAAGAAGGCACCATGGGGAATTTCAGCCATGCCAACCCAGATTCGGGTGAATACTTCTTCCCATTAAAGGGCACAAGTAACAAATCAACTAACTTCAGTCACAAGCAACTTCACATAGAGACACGAAGGAACTCATAGCTGTGGCTGCTCTTACCACAGAATGAAAAACGATGCTGCCTCCAAAAAATAATAACGCTATTTGCATTACCACAGAGCTCACACGCCAGTCCCACTCTACTATAGAATACAATTCTGCTATGGTCATATATCTGAACAGAAAACAAAAGGGAAAAAAGAAGAAAAGAGTGTCTTTTGGCTGAAGAAGTTGAAAAGAAGAATAGATAGCAACAGAGGCAGCAAGGACCTGTATCAGTGCTGTAGCAGCTCAACCACAAACAAGTTTTGGCTGCAAATTTTTGGAAAGCATCACAAGAGACCTTTCAGGGAAAAAATTTAGGAGGAAAATAACAAGACTGCTTTTTTAGCAATTTACAGGCAGCCTGTTGATAAGAAGATGTAGCTGACGAGGGCTGAGTAGTGCTATGCTACGCACTGTGGCAGTGGCAGCCCCAGGGTCTGATGAGGGCTCCGCTGTCCTGACCAGATGCCAGCTGGAGGTCACAGCCATGCATGACAGCACCCAGCCTCTCCTGGAAGTCACTTATCTGCTACCTTGCTCAAGAGGTCTGACACAACAGTACACACATGATTTGTGCTTGGGTTGCTGTGCTGAAATAAGAACAGGAGTTATAAAAAGTATGAGGTAGTCCTCTACGCCTTTCACAGAGGATGTGGGTTTTGATCATACAAGAAATGGAAAATTTTTATTATTTAGAATACTTCATCCCCTCTGATGGATTTCGGAAACCTTTTTTTAACAGAGATGTAGGGCCTGGAACCTGTGGGTCCATGGCTTAAAATAGTCCTGGATCATGATGACAGCTTTCATTATGAGGTTAGCTAGGAAAAGCCATTTCTTGATATTATTACATAGAAGGGATCACAGATAATAAGTTATGTGTGTGAGCTTGGAAAATAAAGTGACAGATTAACAATGTCTAATGCAGGAAAGGATTTCCACAACAATCGAGAAAGACAGTAGACACAGAGGCTCTAGCTCATAGTAAAAGTTGGTCATGGAGAGTCAAACTCACTCAGGGTTTGACTTTCCCAAAGCAATATTCAACAAGGTGGAGGTATGAATGTAGGCAAAGAGTCAGATCCAGAGCTGCCAGAGGTCTGGTGCTTCTCCATGCTTCTCAGGCAGGTCTGGACTGTAGAAATGGTTTGGATAAGGACTGCAGCATTACAGGATGCAAGAGAGAGAGATTCCTTCTTCTAACCAAAGTACAACTGACACTTCAGCATTGCCTACTGCACCTGAACATGCTTCACTTTAACTTACTACGGGCACAGTTTTCTTGTTTTGGTGTTTAGCTCATAGCAATGGGCCTTGATATCACAGCAGTGTCTGCAGTATAGATTAGAAAGGCGCAGAGGGAGCTGGGGTAGCGACTGCTCTATTAATGGTGGTTCTCAGAGGAGCTGCCAGTAATGTTTTATTCAAGTAGCAGTCCCTAGCCCTAGGGCTGTACTGGGTTTCGGCAGCAAGCTTCCTTCAAGGCAGCGGTTTCAGAAATCCTTGCAGATTTCTTAGTTTGCTCTCGATTCAAGTCAGCACCCCAGTACCCACTCCAGCTCTTCTCTTGATCTAAATGATGCAAAGATGCTGAGACCAACAGAGACAGAAAAGAGTAACTGGCAGTGAGCACCTTTTCCTGCACTCTGTGGAAGCACCACTACACTCGACAGTACTCCAGGCTACTGCTCTCTGTCAAGGACCTGCTCATTTCCATCCTTCTGGCTCAATGCTCAACCCTCCTGATGCAGCAGCTTTGACAAGAACCACCTATTCCTTAGGACGCAGCCAAATCCTGCCAAACAGGCAGGATTTCTCAAGTCATGAAGGTACCTGAAGACCAGTTAGGCACTTCCATAAATTCTGCAAAGTATTCGTGCAGGAGCAGTGCTGAACTCCTGATGAAATCAAGGAGAGCTGAGGACTTAGCCTGAAGAGGTATTTTTAGATGGAGATACCTTAAAAATACGTCCTATCTGCATTTTCAGGAAACTAACCGCCTTTCAAGATCTGCTTCTGTGGTTTCTTTATTGTTCGAGCAGTGCTCAGGCTGTTGGGTAAATGTCGCAGCATTTCCAGTGAAAAGAGGCATTAGTGCAAACCATAATCAGACCTGAGGATTCAAAACCTCCCTCCATGTGCATCGGTGTGACCCTGGCTCCAGGGGGGCATTGCTCCGAACATAAAACGGGGAGTTCTCTGACCTGTCAGGGTCAAGATGGATTAGAAATTCAACTCAAGCCCTGCACAGCTGCACTGTAACCAGCAGAGGAATCCCTGCATACGTGTTCAGCTTTTAGGTTGGCTTTCACTGTTATTAATTTCCTTTTATAATCTCCATTTCATGTTTACTAACACAGCATCAGATTCTCAGCAGATGTAAATCAGCAGTGATCCATTGCTGTTACCTGAGCAGCATTATTTTACAGCAGTCGAGGGGATGGCCCTGAGCTATTAATTTTGCTTTGCTCCTCTCTCTTGACAAGAATAATCTCTTTTAGAATTTGAGACTAAATAAAAAATCACCCCTTGGATAGCTGAGTCCTGTAATTCCCTCCTGGCCGCTCTCCTTGCTGCCAATAGAAGTGAAGAGCACGGAGCACCTGGCAGGATCAGGCCCTCGGGTGGCTCTGTGGCTGTGCCAGCCCTTCAGTTCTGGGGTAATAATAATAATCAGGCTTACACCGAGTGTTGACACATATTTATTAATTGCAAGGTGCGGCTGGCTCTGCACTTTGCTAAGACAAACACTTGCAGAACAATGTGCGCAGAGGAGGCTGGAAACCGCCCAGCTGTGTGTCAGCAGCAGCTGAAAGGGGAGGAAATAGCGAGCTGTCCCATGCAAGGAGGCAGAGCACTGAAAATCCGGCTGGAGGAGGAAGGATCTCCTTTTCTTGGGTTCAGTTTTCCTCTTGGAAAAACCTTTCCTGTTTCACCAGAAAGTCCCCGACTTTGCTGCGGCCCCAGCAGCCCGTGACACAAGACCAAGATGACACAATCGGAGGCAGGCTTCGTGCCAGGGCTGACAGTGATTTAGTGACGTTCCTAGAGAGCAGGGGGAGGCAGGCCCTGGCCCACGAGCTGAAGGTTATTTGTGCAGAGTCATAGATTTAAGACAGAAATCATGCGAGTCCCAGCGTCATAGGAAAGGAAGGGGAGCCCCTGCCCGTCTGCAAGGTAGCTGGTCCTGCAGAGGTGAACTGCTGGATGCTCAAGGGAGAAACCAGCAACGAGTACGGGACAGAGAAGAGCTTTCAATTTTTACCTTTGTTACTAAAAATACAAGTAACAAGTGACTACACTGTATTTATTTACTGCACTGTAAATAGTGCCCAGCAACTCACTCCTTTTAGCAATTCTCTTTATCAGTGATGAAATTACTCTGTCTTGCGAGCAGCTCCTTTCCTTCCTTTTCCTTCAGCCTGAGGATTTACATACGGCGATACCAGATAAGCGAAGACAGTGCAAGACAGCTCACCGAATTCATACCTCAGCTTCGGTTGAGTTATACCTGGCAAAACTGCAGCTAGCTTGAATGTGTCTGTAGGCTCTTCTTCCCTCTGCCTCTGCTTGCTCTCTTGCACAGCTGAGAGCACTTCGAAGCTGCGCTCACTCACGTCACTTAGAGCGATTTGCAAAGCCCACTCAACTTCCCTGCCCTGTCATAGCTGTGACCAGCCTGGCACTAAGTGGGATATTCAAGAAACATCAGCCAGTTACGAACAGTCCTCTGAATCAGTGAAGAGGACAGACTTCCTTTCTCATTTTAAGTAGTTTCTATATGTCTAGAGATGTCTTACACAAACAGAAAATATACCTGATAAAGCGCCAGCATTAATCCGTTTGATGTATTTAAGTGCGGCTGTTTAATAGCAACATATCAAGTTAATGCAATACTGATGGAATAAGAAATGGCATCAGAGGGTTTCAAAAGATTTCTTATCACGAGCAAAAAAAAGAATTTTGACTTCCCATTTCATTTCTCTGTGAATGAGAACACCTTTGCTATTTACATTATTTACTGTTTACTGTAGTAGAGTCACTACTAAAAATCAAAGTGATTTGCAGAGCTCTGCCACTTCTTTTTATATCTCCTTTGCTGACTCAATAAACATCTGACACTCCAGTATTGTAACTAAGCACTGTGCTGATTCTGCCCTCATTGAAAACATTTTTCTAAGAGAAAGGAATTGTTCTGCTTCTGCTAAAAATGTGATTTGTCTGGTGAAGCATTTGTAAAAGCTTTTTTTTCCCCCAATGTTACTGTGGCAATTGGAAGCAGTTAGGCATGTACAGAAACTCGAGAAGCTGTGTGAAATCTTCTGATATGCAAATAGACTGCTGTATACGTGGCAAAGCAGAGCTTTGGGCATGCTTACATGAAAGAGTGTTGCATTAACAAATAATTCACTTATATGCTATTTTGAAATAGAACTTCATCCTGAAAAATGATGTGAAGTAAATATTCCAAAAAGCTTGTACTGGTAGGGGACTGGTTCTGACTTCAGACCAGTTGTGCCCCAGCCTAGTTCTGTTTCTCCCAATACAGTCACCTTTACATACAATAAAGCAGGACTGAAGCCAAGGAGCCTGAGCAAGGTGCAGCAAGGAGAGACACTCTGGTAGCAGCTGGCAAGGAGAGGGCATTTCACTTCTCAACCATTACCTGGCACAACTGAACTGGATGGATATCCCTATGGGAAAGAGTGGCCTTCCATTCTGAAGAGTACACGTTGCATCTGGTCCATATCTGTTCTGGGATCCAGATTGAAGGTAGGGAAGAGACAATGGGAAACCAGGAAGAACAGTCTAACACAACTCCCACTATGGTGTTCTCCTGGATGACAGCCACAGTTGAGTCTTCCAGGTAAGAACAGAACACAAAGGAATTTGTGAGCACATAAATCATAGGAGCTGAAGATGGGAAAGGCCACTGGAGGACTAGTCAACGCAGGCCTGTGTTCTACAGGGAATTTCCCAGCTGACAGTTTTAAGAATTTCAAACAATAGGGCTTTAACTTCCCTCTGGAAGCAGTTCAAGGTGGTTAGGCACCCACCTGAACTTTTCAGCATCTCAATGCATTTCACGGGACTGGTCCTGTGCAGATTCCTGGCAGCTCTTGCTGCAGGTCATTACATTCAGATTTCTTTTCGCTGTTTGTTCCAGGCTTATTCTATAATGAAGCAAATCCAGAAGTGGAGGTAGTCACTTCAGGCTTGCCTCCACTGCGGGTTTCCCCAGACCTCCTCCCAGGGAAACCGAGTCAACAGGAAGAGCAGCTGTGAAAAGCTCTCTGGGTGGACAGTCTGGGTCTGGGTTTCAGTAAACTGGGAAAATGCACTAAAATCGTAGGAGAAGGAAGCCTGCCTACAGTGTTGTTGTGGGACAGCTGCAGTGCATTGCAGTTACACTCTACTATACAGCAGAATGTCAGGTCCTTAAGATCTGAGCCGCTTCCACAAACTGCTCCTAGAAACTCGGCTGAGATTCAGCAACACAGATCACATCTTCAAATGGCTTTGCTGGTTTGCACTAGGGCAGGCTGTGCATCAGCAGCGACTCCTCAACAGATTCCCAAAGAAGATGTAAGAAAGAAAGGGCACACAGAAAGATCGAGGAAACCACCTCTGCCCCTAATATCTGAGAGTAAGGCTGCTAGAGCAAGAACAGAGACCTGCTTGTGCTTAAATTCCGCTTTATATTCTCTGTAGAGATGAACAGAGTCTGTTGGCATTTTGCAACGATTGTAAGGAACTTTCGTGGTTAATTATATCCTCTACTTCTTGCCTCGCTGTCTCTGTACACATTCACATGAGTCCTAAAAGGACTTTACTGTTCAAACGCCTAGGCTCTGGGCCAGGAGCAGTGCCTAGCGGGAATACTGTGAAACATCTCCTCACGTGCCATGATAAAATGCTTGGGGACATGCTATGCAGAGCTATGAGTATGTCTGCAAAGTCATGAAACGTTATGTCACCAGCGCTACGAGCGCTGCAAGGTTGTAATCTCAGAGCAGTCTGTCGGCCGGAGAAGGAGAGTAACAAATCTAAAAGGCACCCAGCATTTGATGACTGTGTCACTATAAGACGGTGGTATTTTTCAACCCAGTGTACCAAGGACAGTAAGGAGGTGGTTGGCCAAAATGTGCAGGTTAGTGCAGTGGGAGAGGTTGGGGAGTAACCTAATGGGCACAGAGGAGGGAAAGGGTGAAAAGCAGGTGAGAGCAGTGGTGGCAGGCTGGTGGGAGGCCCACAGAAGGCTCCCAAGGCAGTGGTGGGCTTAACCATTTCCTCTTGCCCTGGGTTGCTTGCTCGCTTTCTGCATGTGAAAGGAGAAGACGGCGGTGTGCCGCTGCGGTGTGCCAGTGAGAGTCAGCAAGGGGGGAAGAGAGGGGGCTGGGGGTGGGTAATGGCTTTGCCACAGCAGGAGGAAGACGGTTTGTGTCAGTCTGTGGCTTGTTAGGATCGATCACTGTCCCTTTCACATTGGTCTCACCACCATTTCAATTAATATGCTAATAAAAACTAAAGAAGGACAGATACTTTCTGCTGAGGTCCCTTGCCCTGGACTGGCAGCCTGTGCGCCTGTGCTCAGGCACAGCTTGCCCTCTCCATGCGTCTCTCCCTCCTGTGTTATGCAGGGATCCATGCTTACAAGCAGAGCTGCTCCTGGGGCCCAGCCACCACGGCAGCTCCCTGGGACCCTGGCCAAGCGAGGGGATAAGGGCAATATGCTTAGCTGAGGTAGAAAGCAGTAAACATCCAGTGCTGAAATGGAAGAAGAAAGGGGCTTACAACCTAGCTTCTCCCTGGCATACTAGGAGTCTACGATTAGGTCTGCTTCCCAGCAAGGTGTCTTCCTTACCAGATACCCTGTCAGTCCTGGAGCATTCATCAGTCCTGACCAACCTCAGACAATCATAATAAAATGTAGTTTAGCAGGAATGACCCATGACAAAGCCCTCTCTCACCCATCAGAATTTGGCAGGTAGCACAAACCCTGCCAGAGCCTGACTTGTTTCCTTACAAAGCACTTCAGCTCCAAGCTCTTGATTGAGAGCTACAAGGTGCCCTGACATGTTCCTGCTCCAAAGATTCTTTAGCTGTGGCTTTTTGCAATGATTGCCATATTGCAGTATTTCTTCAGGGCTTCCCGGCTCTCCCCAGGAGACAAGGAGATGCAGGATCAGCAGCAGGGTGGTGCGTCAGGCAGTGCAGTCGTGTCCACAGCGGAGCTTTGCTGCTGATTCCAGCAGTCTGCTGTCGTGGGCGAACTGTGCTTGAGTTGCACTGAAGCACAGACTCGGCCATCTGGCCAACATGATTGCAAATGGGTTGAGGACGTGCAGGTACTGATCAGTTTTGGCACGACACAAAACAGAACGGGAGGGCGGCTGGAGGCCAATCAAAGCAGCCGAGAAGCGTTAATCCTCGCTCACCGTGCGCTATTAGTGAGCAGAGCACAGATTGTCTCCAGCGTTCATACCCACCGGGAATCGCGCTATGTGGGAGCAGGGCGTTGCAGTGAGAATATAGCTGGGCTTGCTGGGACTCTTGTGCCAACAGGCTCTGAGAGTAATAGCAGGCGTGGGAGTAGGGAGGCATGGGTTTAATTCCTGTGGGGTTCCTGGGGCAAGGTCCTTCCCCTTGGCTATTTGCTCTCCTGCCTGGCACTGGGAAGTGGTGACTCCTGCAGAGCAGAGGCTGTCCCTTCAAACGGGGGCAGACACCGTGGGTTGAAGATCTGGTTTGGATACCTTCATCTGCACACAAGTAAAGTTCAAATAATCACAGTGAGGTCCTCCCTTGCTTAATTGTCTGCCTTTACTAAACCCTCTGCCTGTGTATCTGTGTCACAATGGCAGAGAAAAGTGTGACAGGACAGGGTTAATTTGTTGGGGGGCGGGGAGGTTTGCAGGCAGAAGGGAGGAGCAGGAGAGTATTTCTGTATTAACATGCAGCTGGTTAATGCAGTTGAATAGCCCTGGCTCAGCTGTTACCTTTCTCAAAGCCAATGGCAAATGATGAAAAACCGTGGTAATATCTATTAAAAGTTTGTGGAAGGGGCCTGCTCAGTGGGAGCTTTTCCATCTCACATACAAGTGATGATTTAGAACAGAGAAAGATCCCCTCGAGGGGATTTTGTGAACCATGCAATGCTAATTAACTCCATTGTTGTATTTTGTTTTGAACATAAGAGTCCCTCTGGGATTGCAGCACTCTTTCCTCCTGCAATAGATTTCCATTTTGCACCACTGTATGAAATCTCCTCCACATCCCATCAGCAAAAGGGATTAACAATGGGGAGAAGCATATGTGCATAGTTTTATGGGGTTCTAGGGAGGAATGTCTCTCCCTTCACCTCCCAGATGCATTCTCAATAGGGGCCATTCTGTACATCCTTGCTTTTGCTGTTTCTTTAACCTTGAATTAAAAACAAGTGTACATCAAACACTGGGCAGCATCTCCCTTTGATCTTCAGCACATTCAAACCACTTCCGAGCATGCTGTGCTAGAGTTTGTTTTAGTGGTCGGGTTGTTCGGGCACAAATGAACAACAAAAAAAGAAAACCAAAACCCAACATTCCAAAAAATCAACAAAAGCCATCAACACCAGGAGTAGAAGTGCTGGGGAAACACTGATATGCTCACCTACAGATCTACAGTTCCTCCCGAAGGGAAAGCAAGAGAATGAAAGCTCGCATCTGTTTGAAGCCCTTAGCGTCTGGAGCCAGTGATGCTGGAAAGAAACTTGACTCCCTCTGTGCTGGATCTGCTCTTCCTTTTCTGGACTTCTGGTGTTCCACTGTGGCTTGCCCAGACATCCTCGTCTCTGCTCACTCCTTTTGCGTTGAACAAAGTGGATCCTGATTCATCCTCGTGCTCTGGCTATTACAATGTAGCATCAACTTCAGCGAAGTCAGAATAAGGACAAGGGCAAGGAGCATCAGGTCTTTCAGGTGAATCGAATGGCTCCTTCTTAAGTCTTCAGCTTCAGTCTCTGGCCTCCATCAACTCTGAGAAAGCCCAGATCTCAACGTGCTGCCTTGGCTATTCTCTTTTCTCCGCTGCATTAAGTTTCAGCTCTGCACAGGCCAATATTTACTGAGTGTGGATGTCAGTCTTCCTGCTTCAGGCAATTTGGTTGTTTCATGGTATGAAATATTTAGCAAGCTGTCCCAAGGGAGTGGCTAGTGTACGGGCATCTGATTGATGACTTCTGGAAAAAACTGGAACTGCACTGGGAGCTACCTGCCACCAGCTGCAATGGGGATTCTGCATGAACTCGACCAACAGGAGCAGAGATTTGCAAATAAGAGGCTTTCTCGTGTACCTTATAACACAGTAAGTCTTGATTCTTAATCATGCGGGAATATGTTTAATTATAATCTGGGCAATTTTTGAGATCTCTGAATGAACAACAGGAAAGACAGCTAGTGATATCTTCAGGAGTGTAAATAATGAAAATCACAGAGGAGCCCAAGCCGTGAGAGCTTGTGAACCCAGGCCCCTGAGGGCACAACTGTGCCACCTCCAGACCCAGGCAGAGCTGCTGTCCATTTGGGACACTGCAGCCCATCAGAGACCCTACCCTGTCTTCAGTCAGCTAACCAGAATACTGGGTATATTAAACAGCTTTGGCACTGCTACTAGGCTGATGAAGTAAAATATGTCACGCAAAGCTTCCTGTTCTCCCCACAACATCCCTCGCTTACTGCGAGCTGCTCCTTTCCAAAAGGAGGGGAATCAATTCCAAAATATTTATACTGCCTCTACCCCAAACCTTTCTGCACCACCATGGCTGGATGGATTTTCTCTTGGAGAAGTGCATTCAGTGATCCCAGCAGAAGGTCCTCCTGAGACCCCTCTTGTTCAGAAAGCTATGACATTATCTTATGCTGTAGGGTCTTGAGGTCTATTACTACAACAGTTGAAGCTGTAGTTACCTGTCGCAACAGTGGCCTGCAGAGCATGCTGGTGTATATAAAGCAACCCACAGAAAGGACGTTCAGAGCCATTCTTTCTGAAAAGGCTGTTAAATCTTTTCTGCTTGAGTGTTACAGGTCCATGTAAATACATTTCTTTTTTTACTTTTCTTTTCAGTCCCTTTATAGCAAATTACAGAAATCAAAGAGGTGAAACTCAAGGGGAGGGACTTCCCATTCTAAAATCCTTACTTTAACATACTTAGCAGTGTAGTGACCTCAACATCTTCCCACTCAGATCTGAACACAGTAACTAGAGTAACTCCATAGGCTTACCCCACTCAACAACCAGAGAGGGAAGGGTAAGAGCCAGCCTGTTTTTGAGAAGCACTTCTAGAGCAGTGTTCTCAGCAGGAGCATGCTTGCCAAATTCTGCTGCTTTCTTCATCCTTTAATATATATAGCTACATGGGAAGATTTCTGTGAACAGAACAAGCCCACAAGCCATTTTTTCCAGTCCTCTCTGTAAGCTCGTCTTCCCCTACCACTCGCTGACCACTGCAGGCGTAGCGAGTCAGTGAAGGTGCTACCAGCATGGTCCTTGTCACACCATCCAGGACCACCCTCTCCGCTCTCCTGTAGCTCGACACGCCAGTCCTTTACCGAGCTGGTGCAGATAGTCATCGCCCTGAGCAGCTCAGGCTCGTGTCCGAAAGCCAACGAATGGTTTCCTGATGAGCGTCCGACGAGGAGACCGGAAGCCATGTGAGAGAGTGAGTCCTTTTATGACTACTGAGATCACAGCGAGCCAAAATGCTGCAAAGGTTTTCCGCAGATACTGACAGCAGATTTTGCTTGAAGCTGCTCCTGCTCCTGGCAGCACAGAGGCATTTCTCCCCTCGCCCTGTCTCTCCCAGGCTAAGTGTTGAAGACACTTGGACTCCCAAAAGTTTTGTCCCCACTCCGAGTTTTGTAGCGCAGCTCTTGCTGAGCAATCTTTTTTGTGTGCTCTGCCCAGGGAGGTCCACGCCAACTCCTCTGGAGCTCTGCAAGGGGCTGCACGTCCGCCCTGTGCAACCCACTGCTGGGCCTGCCCATCTCTGGGTTCCTTGCTTCAGCAGCAACATGGAGATATTTTTGTCATTTCCATGATATAGATGCTTAATGCCAAAGTCCGTTCGTCCTCCATGACCTATGATTTTCCACACGCTGCTAGAATGAGTGAGGAGGAACTCTCTTGCCATTTGAGTGGCTTTCACGTACTGTTAGGAAGAGGCTGGATACGGGGGAAGAGGGGCACAAGGAAGGGTGGGGGTGGCTTTCACAGCCGCTGAGCTTTCTTCCAGTCAGTTGCTGAGCTTCTCATCACTGTGTGAACATTTTTCCCAGTCAGACAGAAATGAGTGGAAGGGTAGCTAGCCCTGCTCATCACAGAGAGCACACGCTACTTGCAAATATTTTTCTAGCGTGTCCCTGCTCTTCCTTGTCTTGGCCTAATATTTGCAGTGGATAATTTCTAAAGCCTAAATAACATAAGCTCGTGATTGAACATGCTTTTCCTGAGCTAAACTCCACCCTGTTCCAAAGCAATTGCTTCCTTTCAGTGCCCCTTGTTAAATCCTCAGGAGAACAGGACAGAGGTTCAACCTCCGAGCCTTGCAGCCAAACCACAGAGCCCAGCGGCCACCCCAGAGTGTCTGGGGGCTCCACAGGGTCCTGTATCGCACCCCAGTCCATCCCTCTGCCTTCCTCTGTCCCCTTCCACTCCACCACCGTGAGTCAAGCCCAGCTCTTTTCCAGGACGGCGATCCCCTGCCTGAAGCTGGCAGCCTCGCAGAGCTCCTCCAGTTCGGGTCCCCGAACTGCCCGAAATCTCCTGCTTGGCTGCCAGCTGCATGACAGGAGGCAGAGGCGGGTGTCACGCCGGGATGCATTTCAAAGCCAAAGAACTCTTGTTTTAAGTCTGTCGCAATAACCTTTCTCCAGGAAGATTTGCGATAAAGCTTTTAAAATTAATCTGCATAATTGGATCTTTAATTCTTTTTAAAGGGAAACCAAAATGGCACTGTTCTCAGTAAAACAGACTTTCACAAAAGCCAAAGGATTGGTTGCAAGGTGGAGATGTGTCACTGAGCTGAAACTAAGCCCAGATAAAAGATATTTAGGCAGACTGAACTAAATTCTGGTTGCGGATAGAGTGGGGAATGTCTGAGGTAACAGCACAGACTTCAGTGAAATTACTTCACACTCCTGCCAGCATAACTAAGACTCAGTCTGCAGTAACTACTTTAACTTTTCAGCCGTGTGGTTAATGAGCACCCCTTTTAGTTTATGGCTCTTTTTTTATTAAAAAATTTATTAGATTAATAAACACTGCAGATATTTTTATAACAGTGGGGCAAATGTTCCGTTTGTGTAAAAGACCAAGACTCCATTTTAGTCAACCTGACTTCGATCATTTAATTCAGAGGAAATTTTTGGCCCACTGAGATACTATTAGGAGAGCTGTGCATAGAAAAGCAGTTCAGCTAGCGAAAAACCGTTCTCCTGTGCTTGTAAATGAAAAACAACATTTCTAATGAAGTGCAATATATTTTACCTCCCACCCCTCTCTGAATCACATGTGTGGCTTTATACAACGTTTTTGCCTTAAAATAAAAAAGGAGCAATTTTAGTAGGTACAATCCACCACACTCATTTATAAAGAGCTGTTTTTACCATTAAAAATATCCAAATGGCAAGGTACGAACCTGTTCTACAAGAGAGCTCAGTTTTCTCCCCTTGTTTGCTTTAATCAAACACAAAGATACTGCATCAGCATCCTCTCCTCGCCAGCGCTGTTAGTTACCCAAAGCAGCCTGAATACCAGCTAGAGGCTTACGGCCGTAACCTCGTTTGCGTTTGCTTTAAAAAGGTAGTGAAATAGAAACACCGGAGCTGGGGCGAGCTGGCAGAATACGAATAGAGGATTTCTGTGACTTGTCAGTCCTCCTGGGTGCTCCATCGCTGCTTGTGCCATGGAAACGCAGCCCAGGTGGTCAGAGCACGCAAGAAGCCCACAGTTAAATTCTGCTCGTGGGTATCCCGTTGTAAATCCAGAACAACACCATGGAAGCCACAGGACTTAGGATTTTCACCTGGGAAACAAAAATGCCTGAAGAAGCGAGGCATAGCTGGGCTGCTGCAGACACTGCCAGTACTAAAGCTGAGCAGTCAAGGTTAGTGGCAAGTACTGTTGCTCAGATCAATTTTAGGCAGTTTACAGCTCTCTCAGATCTAAGTGTCGCCCATTTTTTTTTGTTTGTTTGGTTTTTTTTGTTGTACTTTTTCAAGAATCTTTGTAAGAATAAATGCTGTGTTGTTCTAAATTAAAAAAACTCTCATGAAATATGGTGAGAACAACACATACCACTCCATGGCACCAGGGATGTGATCTGTTTTAAGAAACACATGGCTTTATGTTTAATGAAGGGAGTCTGTTGAAGGACTGCAGACCAGGAGGGCACACTAGATTTGTTGTTTTATTAGGTTCTGGGTTATGTACTTCTCCTTTTGCTGAGTATCTGACAACACATGCCATACTTGCAGCTGACTGAGCTGGGGGGAGGAGGGAAGAAACAAAGCATTTATGAAATACTGGAGCATTTTATTTTCTACCTTTGAGAAAAGTGTTAAGGAAAAAAAATTGTGTCATTTTGTCTTAACTAGAAACAGAAACAGAGACAGAAAGAGAAATGGAATTTAAGTAGACGGAGGAGAATAATTATTCTCCACAAGCACATAGAAGAAATTATTAGAAATACATAAAATACACTCACCAACATCCAGTTCATTGAAATCATGCACTTAAGATGCAGCAAAACCCCTCCAATATGTCAGGGCCAGATCTTGAAAATACTTCACTGCCTACAAGATGAATTGAAGGCACTTTTCATCACACATGGGATAATTTGTGCTTTATGAGGTCAGGAACTACATGGCTATGATGAGGTCATTCTTGCAGGTACAGCCTTCCATGCTCCATCTTTGGAGCTGCTTGAAACTAGTGGGTAAAAGGCACTGCTGAGGCTGGGGTTTGCTGCCTGTCCTCATCCAGCATCACTGCAGGCCACTGCCCGAAGGGTCAGTCCCAAATTCCTCTCTAACCCTGGCTGTCTGCAGCGAGGTGTTCCCACCGCTTTATTTTGGGTTTTGTGACCCTGCAACCAGTGCTGCTCCATTTCAAGTCCAGCCAGGTTAATTTCTCAGAAAACTGCCCTTTCTACACATGCCTCAGAAACGCCTTGACATCAGGTTAGCAAGCTGTGCCAGTTTGCCTTACGGTTGTACAAGAGCGAGGTTTGAGGCAAAAAGAGATGAACTGGAATCCATGGCCGAGGTAGAGGGAAGGGTCGGATCACTTCTTCCAGCAGCAGCCTACATAGGCGTAACACGAGGCCGCATGTCTAAAACATGATCCAAAACACCCCTCAAGAAATCCAGGCCTGCTGCCAGTACATCACAGAGCTGCCAGAATGATCTCACAGAAAATATGAACAACAGAGGTGGTCTCCAAAAATCCTTCCCCGCTCCCGAACCTTAGCAGTGGACAAGAGCTGCAGGACAGTTCACAGCCCAGGTCAACTCCTGAAGAACACAGAAGCCCTCCTATAGCTTTTAATGTGGTAGCCTTCCATTTAAGACATTGCTTCAAGACACGTGGAGACTTGGCCTCAACTCCCTTCTAACTCAAAGTATTTAGTTCCTTGCCTCCTGGAAATTTAAGGAATAGGTGGGAATGAGGACAGGGAACCCTCTTCTTGATAGTCTAGCAGTGCGTGGTGACGGATGTAATATTCACAGGGCTGGAACTAAGCAGAATGGAGCATGAATACTCTTTCTCCTTTCCTAGGTCACTGCTTAGGGCCGTGAATGTAACTCTGCTCTTCAGCTCTTTTCCACAGCTGAGATCAACACCCAGGTCTGTTCACCTCTTCAGAATATCACAGATTTCATGCACTGGGCTCTTCGGTGCTAGCAAAGCACGTAACAATGGCACAGTTTCACCTCGTAATGTCTGCGTTAGAGTACCTTAAGCCTGTTGCACAACAAAACCATCATTACGATACTCTGGTTCCACACCACTACCCCCTCAGGTGGCAGCTCTGCGCACTTTCCACTCTCTCCTCAAGCCCCTTGGAGACCGCTTTTTGAACCATTTGCTGCAAGTATTTTGCATAAGCTCCAGGATATTAACAGATGGAATTTCGCACTCCCACACAATGCAAATCTCCTTTTATTAGATAATGGAGCTACTGGATACAACCGTGACAGTGTCTAATGAGGCTCCAGCGCTAGTTCAGTTAACAGACTCCATATCTACAGTCTTCAGTCTTGGATATATAATGATACATAGAAGATTTCCCCCTCCCTGTCGCTGCCAAAGAGAAGTCAGTGAAGAAGTTGGCCAGGCAGAAGCTCCGGGTGTGACGGTCCCCTCTGCTGGCACCCCGAGCTCCGCTCCAGCGGGGAGCGCGGGCACACCCCTGCTCAAGAGCCCCATGCAGCAGCTCTGCGGAGACGGGCGCCCGTGCCACAGGATGACCCCTGACGGGAACAACCTTTGCTTTTTAATCGTAGAGGGACATTCCTGCTGTAATTCCCTGGCCACTTTTTCCTCACGAGCTCAGCATAACGAGCTGCGACTCTTCAGCAAGAAAATGAACGCATTTTAACATTTCTCTGAAAACATTCGGAGAAAGTCCCAGACCCACAGGGGTTTGCTTATAATTGCTGCCAGGATGATAAATCCTGGAGACAGAGGCATCTATATAAACAGAAAGATTTCCAGTAGCACAGGAAAACTGTGCAATACCCAGGTATCATCACCTTCTGATAGACAAAACATTTATAGTTTATTGTCAGGAGGACTCTGGCTGAAAAGCACTTGCCTGAGCCAGAATGGACTGACCTTTTGCAAGTAGGCACAATAAGGCAGCGAACACCGCAGAGCTGTCAGAACTTCTGCAATAAACCCAAATCCCTTTTGATAAGGGGAATCAAAAGCACACAGCTCCCCCCCACCTCCTAATAACGCCCATGACCTCAACGGTGCCTTAACAAATCTGCCACATAGTTCGAAAACTAGATGCAACACCTGCTTCCTGGCAGCAGCCTTTTGTTTTCCTCTGAATAGGTGCTTAGCAATTTCAAATCGCGTTCCCCAAGCTCCGGCTTCAGAGCCGTAACAGAATTTTCATTTCCTACCACGCTATCCTAACGCGACCTGTCTAAGAAGCCTCACCAATGTCACAGAGGCAAATAGCTCATCGACCTCCTTGTAAATGACATGCTCCCACTCCGCTCTGTGCTCCGTGTTTAATACCGTAGGGGATATTTTAGAAATACTGGGAATCTAGTTGAAATTATGTAGTAACAAGATAAATGTTTTGCCCAGCAAGGGTCAAAGTGCAGGTTGCTTTCTCCTAGTGCCTTGTGAGTCACTGCTTAATAAAGAAACATCCCAGAGAAGGCTCTGAAGAAACCTGAAATGGGTACAATTGCTCTTCCCTTTGTATTGTCCGTATATATATATTTAAAAAAAACCCCAAACAAAACAAAAAACCCACTGTATACCATTCTGGATATACCTAGCCCACTGCAGCATGAAAGGCAGCAATCCATTCAAATCTCTTGCTTAATTTGCATTAAAAGGAAGCAATTATTTTTAGTTCATAAAGGTTCGTTAAAAGGGGAAGGATAAAAAAAAGAGAATGTAAGGGAAAAAATGAAACCAAGCCACATAATGCCAACCCAAGTGAGCAGTCACCAGCCTGGGGTGGTGGACTTCAAATGCAAGTCCTTATTCGGGACCAGGATCTCGGCCCCTAAGCCACAGCACACGTGTGCAGATGTCAGCTCTAGGGGAGTTTAAAATCAAAAGGAGCTTTATGTTTTTTGGGTTGAATGTGTATTTCAATTGCTTTTAACTGTTATTTAAACACTAGAGTTCCACGGGCCACTAAAAGCCCCTCAGTGCTCACTCTGCCAGGTGGCTCAGTGTCTTCCTTACACCCAAATCCCTTCCCGTGCTTCAGTCGTTCCTCTACCTATGTGGGGGTCCTTTGCAAGGTCACCCTGAGCCCAAATCATGTCATTAAATAACTGGATATGACTCTTGTCTTGACAAAACAAACACAAACTCTGGATCCAAAGAGGAGGAGGGCTCTTCCACATGCCTTTGATTCAGGCAGTGAAATCCCAAGTAGAAGGCAGGCCTCCCTGTTTCACAGTTTGTGCTGGCAAAGTAGAAAATTCTGCACGCAGCATGCAGATTTGCTGCAGTTTGCTTAGACACCAAGCCTCCATCTGCTCCATCAGGGTTGTAAACCCCTTGCCTTGGGTCTGGGTTCTGCTAGTCCCTTGCCTCCCTTGCCTTCTTTCCGTATGCGAGGATAAGGAATGAGGTGAGGATAATAGCATTTTATTGCTGCACAGCAGGGCTGCGAAGGTAATTAAAAATTCTGAGGTTGGAGTAAAGGGAGATGTATGTTCCCCAGACAGATGCATTTATTTTCATTTAAAAACGTAAACCCCAAAGATGACTGTAATAGTACATCTCCCTCCTCCACCCCAAGCAACTGAATCCTTTTTCCTGGAGTTTGATCAAGTTACAGCACAGCAAATCCTGCTTAAAAACAGGCTCTCTCCCTTTTTACTCCCATCTTAACGCTTTACAAAGCAAAACTCCAGACACTTTGTGAGTCACATATCACTACCAAATAAGTAGCAGTCGCTGAATGGTGCCTCATAAAGAAGGCAGGAAGCAGGAAAAGCTCAAAATAAAGCTGTTGGTAAAGAACTGAGGGGAAGAATGGATAGGAAATGAGCCCCTTATTTTTTCTTCAAAATTATTCTGATTAATGAGGAGAAAGATCAATAGCCTATCTGCAGCTGCCATGGGGAAGACAGGGTGAA
>Ga0065711_1035185_pt1 | contig 22677 bp, 12 predicted proteins | sample Hoacrofraction12_FD_59098 | JGI IMG/M metagenome (GOLD analysis project Ga0065711, IMG submission 59098) | Hoatzin crop microbial communities from Cojedes, Venezuela - Epithelial fraction 12 v2 (version 2) | ecosystem: Host-associated > Birds > Digestive system > Esophagus > Crop | place... | reverse complement strand
GGCCCACGGGATTCCTCCCAGTAGCTCCTTGAAGAGGCCAAAGTTAGCCCTCCTGAGGTCCAAGGTTTTGATCCTGCTTATCGCCCTGCTTCCTCCATGCAGGATCCTGAGGCTCAGCCTCACGTTTTCTGCCTTGTACAATAACTTCACAGATGTCGCTCTGTTGAATGCTTTATCGAAGGTAAATTTCCCTTCTCCTGTCAGAGACAGATGCTGGGTATTTACATGTCTCAGCCCAAAGGCTGAGCATGGTGGCCCCAGTTTTGCCACGTGTGAGAACACAGAGAATGGTGAAGATGGGGAAATGGCAATTTATTTGAGAGCGAAGAGGTCTGGAATAGAAATGTACAGATTAGGCAATTTGATGGAAAAAAAATTCTGCCACTTTCCATCAAATAACCTTGCTACAAATTGTAAATCATTTCTTGATGAGACACAAATCTAACAAAGTTCCCTCCAGAGATTTGTGTTCTTTGCCTAAATTATGTCAAGCTCAGTTGTTTTACGTGTTCTTTAAATTGCTGAAAGAAGTGAAGTAGTCAGAGCCTCGCTGAAAGAAATATAAATATAAAATGCAATAATAAATCAAATAATCAGAATTTGGTTGTTCTATCAAGCACATGCATAACAAAAACCTTGTACCTTGTAAGAAACGGTGTGTGAGCATACATAGGAGGAAATACTATTCAAAGCAATACATACACATAGTGTCTTACAAGATTCTTTAAAGATACTCTAATGCAAGACCATGCACACCTTTGTGCCAGAAAGAATAATAAATCCTTTGTGGCCAGGACTGGCAAAGGAGGAACCCATTCCTCACATTGCCCCCATTCCATCTCATCCCTATTGTGCACACATCATTGCTGATGTCTCAAAAGAACCGTGAAAATCTGGGGCACATGTGACATCTTTACTCAAAAATGTTGTTTCTCCTGTCTCTGCCTTTGCTATACTACTGCACAGAAGAGAAAATGAAATAAGGATGTATTTGCACTACTGCGTTACTGGCCTCCTCCCAGAGCAGCCGCTCGCCCCAGCTTGGGCAGGCAGTGCTGAACCTGCCTTGCTCAGACAGATGTTACGAGTACGGGGGAGACAAGCCAAGGGGATGACCTGCAGCATCAGGCAGCAGCAGAAAACGAGGGCTGGCCAGAGGAAAGAAAGGTGATGACAGGTAAGGGGCAAGAGCAGAGCAAACCTGGAGACAGAGCCGCAAGCAGGACCTGCAGTTGGAGCTTGTTTTGCCAACTCAGCTTCCAAGGGTTGCAGAAACCTGGTTGGGAAGGGACCCTCTCTGATAAGGTCTGATGCCTATAATGACGGGTAATGGTTTAGCACAAAAGGATCCATGAAACATCCTTTATGAACACAGGGCAAGCCACAAAACCTTCCCCGCCGTCAGCCTGCAGCCTCTGAGCAGCTGGCAGCAAGGTTAGAGTAGGTCCCTGTTTCAGGAGGAGTCTCCCCGGAGCAGGTTGCTGCCAGGGTGACCGAGCTGGCGGCTCCAGCTGCCCTCAGCGCACACTCCTCCAGCTCCCATGCAAAGAGGTGGGGACGCGGAACTCCCACCTACTCAGTAACTTAAATAACATAAGGCCTTTTGTAACAGTCATAGAGAAAAAAAACGTACATACTTTCACGCAGAATTATGAGAGATCTGTTATCACAAGAGTCCTGGCCCCCTACAAGAATACACCTGATTGGAAAAATTCAATTTCAAAGAACCCCTGAAAAGGCAAATAAAATGTAGCCAGACCCTTAAATCTTCTGGCGCTGATATTTCTCCAGTCAGACTTTGTTAGGTCTGACACAGAGCAAAAATATTTATGTTAAATTCAACTACAAGGTGTATGTTCATCCTCCTCCTTGTTTTTGAAGGAGCTGTTGTTACACTATTTTATTCTCTGGCTAGGTAAGAGAAGCAGCAAGGACGTCTCCAGTGTTGCTCTGTAGCTGACTTCACTGGAAACCAAGTTTGTGCTGCAAGTGGCATGAATCCAGGCTCCTTCGCTAACCCAGCTGCCTCCGATTCCCAAGTAATAGCTCAGTTGCAGACACTCTCTTCCAAATCTGGGATGCTCAGATGAAAGCTCTGTGCGATTTTTCACTGCAACTCATTTTGAATCAGTACAGTAATTCTGCTCAATTAATAAAGTAATTAACAATAAAATGGCCCAGTAATCGAAATCCCTTTGAAAGTACATCAATTTATTCTCTCTAAGCTTTGCCTCAAGTCTTTATTAATTCTGACATGAAGCATAATGACCATAAATTATAAATGATCATCACAAAATCCAGGCATTACAACCACTTTCTTGTCCTACATGCTGAGTTTCTAAAACGTGTGGGTTTGGTAATAACTTCTGAGATTTGCCTCCCATAGGGTAAACAATATGACAATATGGATATTAAAGAGTTTCAGGTGATTCTACTGATGAAAATATCGCAAGAGTGGTCTTTCCTATCCATTCATTGAAACAATTCACAAAAGCTAAGGACATTGCTCAGCTGTCAGGCAAATCTGTCCTAATATTCCTCTTCTTGTGATTTAACTGCACAGTTTTTCTTGTAAACCATTAAGCAAACTGACGATGGGTATTTCAAGTTAATTCTTATAAGACAGACCACTGACTTCCCATTTTACACTGCACTTTGTGTTTCCACTAAAATACTTGACAGCATCTAATCAAACCCAGAAATGTTTGTTATGAATAATACAATTCAAAGCTGTAAGCAAAATTGCCATCTTCCCCTCCATCGACCTCCTAACAGATTTCTTTCCATGTCAGTTCAGACTATGTGGACTGTGTGTACATACATATTCTATATATAATTATATATATATAATATAGATAATCTCCACAAGAGGGCCCTCTTATCTTCCCCAAGTCTTAGCAAAAGCTTAACTCACTTTCCAAAAATTTATGTGATAAAGCTTTTGTCTACAGACACTATGGTATCTCAGAACAAAGTTTTTACTAACTAGAACTGAGTTTACGATAGAATTTTATACAACAAAAACTGAAATTTGAAAGGGAATCAGTTTTTATGTATAATTTCCATTGCATACCCAGTATGCAGAGAACTTTGATGAAGCTTTTCCGAGTTTACTACTTGCAATAACCAGCCAAAACGAGACCTTTTACACACACGCACCACAGAGTCAGCTCACGCCACCACGGCAAGGCACCCTCCAAGATGCAGGCTGGCTCTATGTGATATTGTAAAGTAAGCCACTATTAGTGATTTCAGCTCTGTGTGAAAGCATTCCCTAGGCACAACAGTTACGGTACAAGTGGTATTAAAGTTATTTGCACTGTCCTCTCAACTCCCAGCAGGTATGGAAAAAAAATCTTGTTTGGGATACCTTGCTATTTGCTTTAATATTCCAAATGTTTTATGGAGACAGTGTTACATGTCCTCATCTTCTTAATTCATTTGTAGCTCTGTGAGGGGGTTTTTTATTTACCATCCCTTTGACCTTGGAATATTTAACAGAAGTCGGACCATCTCCTTCTGACCTCAAATCTTAATGAATCAAGGCTCTGACTCACATGCCAGGCAGTGCACTGCTGTACCACTATCGGCTGTGGATGCTATGCTCTGAGAAAGAACGTAGTAAGATAAAATAAAGAAGCCTAGGCTTCCAACATGAAACTTTTATGAGGGATTATTTACTTTTCAGGAAAACTAGCAAGCGATTATGTGAATTGAGCTTTGCTGATACGGCACAAACCTGCCAATCGGCTCACTCAAGTAAATCTCTCAATTTACTCGATTTACAAGGTGTGCTGCACCTTGATTTGCAGCACAAACTTTAAGTAAAGTTTTCACGATTGCTCAGCAATACTGCCATATGATACAGTCATGTTTAACCAATACTGATGACAGAATTCAAGTTGCTGCAGTATTTGTGCGTTCAGGTAAAATAAAATATCCAAGGTGCTGGTGGGACTCCATATGAATTACTGTCTGCAGAAAGTCATCGGGGATGCCTTTGGCTCAGCAGCCCTCCTCCGGAATGGACAAATCCTAATCAATGAAGCACATCTGTACAGTGGAGGAAAAGCACTTCCCAATCCCTTCAGGCCATGAACTGACTACTTGAAGCATGACATTTAATTAGCCTTATTATCTCAACTCATTTATATATATAAATGTTGTTAGGGGCCATGAAGCCATCCAGCCCTTATTAAAAACCAGCCATAGTCTCCGGGCTGATGTTCCCTCTCTTCTTCCTTTTTTGTCTATAAAAACAAGGAGGAAATTCTTTTCTTGAACTGCAGGTTATCATTTTTGCAACTTTATTATTGTAAAATAACCACCTTCTCTTACGTTAGTGCAGCAGACTGTTGCCGTACCCCCTCACATACGCAGATAGGTCAGGCTTTCCAGCCTTTCCCCACAGAGACACTAGACATTGAGACTCAACGAGATCCAGCTTCTTTCCGAACTGAAGGGCAGTGGAATAGCGTGCAGGACTTTATTTTCAAATGTGTCTCTCATGAAAATTAATTAACATCTGTGCAGACACTGAACGTGAATTCAGGCAGCAGAAACAAAGCTCATCTGAAATTGAGCTGAAGGCCTAGGAATACCGAATGGTAAGGAGCTTTGTCTTTGCAAGTTGAGGATTTCTTCCCTTCCGTTTGAAGAGCCAGAGTACTCATCAGGTCACGAACTTATCTTGCTCTAAAGCAAATGGGATGATAACAGGGTTATGAAAGATATTTCTGCATTAACAAGGAGCAAAGCTGCTGATGTGTATCCTAAGTAACACAAAGATTTGAATATGAAACATTCATTAAGACTCCTTTGTCGGCTCTATAAATGGCTTTCTGCTTCATACAGAATATTACTGTCAATACAATCCAGCAGTGATGCAAACAGGAAAGCAAAATTTAGGTTAAAATGTCATAGTGTCATGAACATCTTTCTACAGCTGTAACGATTTCAATGTTGTGTCTTTTATCTAACGGGGTAGATTTCTTAGTCTGGGTCAATCTTGTTTTTGACACACATACTGAATATTACATAATTTTACATAAATGAACACCTGCAAATTTAAAAAAGAAATCTCATTACAGTTTTCTGAGCAACTGAAGATATGTTACCTGCCCAGTAAAAATAGCCAAAAAAAGGAAAGGATGCAAACTAATCTGGTTTTGCTTTTTTGCTTTGAAGATGTTACTTTTCAATGTTTTTTTTCTAAGGCAAAATTTTCATTTATAATTGTATCATCTTCATATATGACAAAACTACACATCCCAATAGCCCCACCAAGTGCTGTTTAGCACTTGTGTCTCCGCTCTCCACCTTGAGACAACAGCTGCTGTTGCGTTCAGGCTAAGCTATGGCTCTGCCTAGGTGAAACAGAAGTTTGCATGCACACAGACCTTTACTTGTGACACTTTAATTTGCTCCATGGCCTTAATAAATACACCAGCATTAAGCATACTCACGCAAACCACAGCTCTAAAAATAACTCAAGACATTGAGATGTTTTTCCTTGTTGTTTCCAGTAACACCTCTCTTACTGCTAGGAACAACCATTAGCACAGGCAGGGATTTATCATCAACTAATCCCACTCGGAAAAGCAGCAGGGATCCTCAGAGGTGTAGCAGAGGACCAGCTGATGGGTCACATTAGCATTCCCAGAGCACTAATGTAAAAAGCCCGGCAGCGCAGCTGGGCCACTGTGGTGAGCTGGGCAAGCAGGGACAGGCAACCCTCCTCTTCATCCCACCAGCACCCGATGCCATAGCCCTGCAGTGTGGGCTGGGGGCAGTGGCCACCGAGCCGCATGGGCTCCCCAAAGTCCCCGGGGAGGTATTTTGCTCGGAGGCCAGAAATCTGCCTCCCCCAGTCCAGCAACCCTCCCCAGCCCAAAGCCTTCTCTGGCAGACACCCCAGTTTACCTTGAGGGGAGAAGAGGGGCTGGAAGCAAGGGACGGTACAGATTCCCCTTCTCCTTAACTTCATAAAGACAGTCACAACTTTGCCCTAACCTAACTGCTTTTTCTTTTTGTCCCAGTATTCTCGACAGAACAGGAAGAAAACTTTACGACAAATGCTGTGCAAACAGCAACAGACCAGGCAATGAGAGCAGAATACACAGGTTTCTTCAAAGAGTTTTTCATTCTTAAATGCAATTCCCTTATCTGATCCCGAAACACACCTGACTTTATTGTAAAAAGGCCAGCAAACTGAATATATAGAACAAACAATGCCCTACAAACACATATAACTCAGGACTGCACCTTGAATTTTTAAAAAAACCCTAATTTTAATGAAAAATCCATGCTAAGTGCCTTGGAGCAAAGGATCTGGGTATAAAATTATTAAATCAGTGAGCCCTGAGCACAATCTCAACGCTCAAACTGCAAAGACAATGTTGTGATTCATCAGAGCTACGAAAAATGCAGTGTTTCTTACTATGCATTTACTACATGTGCATTTTTCTTCTTCTTCTCCCAGCTTCTCTCTCATTCTTTGGCACCACCTTTTTTTTTTTTCCCCCCCTCTACTTCTTTTCTTCTTTTTCCCCTGATTATTTATGCTCTCCCACAGCAGCAGCGTAACTTTACACCTGGAGGAGCTGCAGAGGAAACAGAGCCTTTCCATGTGCAAGGGACTGCTGGGCTGAGACAGAAGAAAACCAACTTTTTCCTGGCTAGGGTTAAGCCCATTTGCTCCCGTACCAAGTTTCTTTGCACACTGAGTGGGACTGGGATGGTGTCACTCAAAACCCTTGCCGGGCGCAGAGCTGTGCCTGCCGCTCGCCGGGGTCAGAGCAGGGGCTGTGCAGCCAACTCACCAAGCCAGGCTGAGATGTGTTGGTTTAGGTACGTGGCTGCTTCTCCCCAGGCCAGTTTCACAGCACTGCCCTCATTTGTGCCTCTCCCTCTACAAGCTACTGGGATAGGGATTTTTGTTTAATGGAGATTTTTGAATTTTAGTTCACTGAAACTGGATCCATCTAATTTTTGCATCCCAGATACACTGACTCTCCAAGGGCTCAGTTTAGATCCCTGTGCATTAGTTACATGACCATCAGTTCAGGTTTTCTTAACAAATCTGAGAGCCAGAAATGATTTTGAAAATCTCAGTGTATCTTTCAAAGCTGGACATCCTGTAACAGTTATAATAGTATAGTATTGCAATTGGACTCCTTGTTCTGTTAAACCTAGTGTGAACTTGGCTTTGGCTTTCTAAAAAGGTTTCAGAACAATCATGTTCTGTAAAAACAGGTGAACAAAAAATGTCATATTAAAAAGGAATTTGAGAAGCTACTCGACTAGTTCATGGAAGATAAACCCATCAAGAGCTATTGAATACAGAGACATCTACACTAAGGAAGAAATTCTCAAGCCTTGAATTTTTAGACTAGGAGAGTATGTTCAGGGGTATCATCATTACACGCTTGCCCTGTTCTTGTCCTCCTTGGCCACCAGTTGTTGTCCACTGTTGGAGACAAGGCATTAGGCTAGATGGACCTTTGGTCTGCCTCAGCTTAGCCATCCCTCTGTTACTTCAAGCCAACCACGTAGTCATACTTTTTTTGATTAACATTGATCAGAGAAGTATCTCACTTGCCGATGAGTTAATTCAAAGCAAACAAACAAACAAAAAAAAGACAAAAGATCTGTACCATTTCAGACATAAGCGTAGAGCAGAATTTGGATGTCATGCTTGCCATAGAAAATGTTCTCTCACCTTCAATAAGAAATCTGTTTTCTGTTTTCTTAAAAATGGATCTCACAATGTGGGTGTTACAAACTGCGGTTCTTTCTCTACCACTTGTAAAAATGAGCACTTTCCATTCATTTACAAAAAGACTATGAGAAAATATATTATTACCAGGGGTTGGTAGGAGGCAACACCAACCAGCATGTCAGCTCTGAAAGAGAAATGAACCATGGAAACAGACTGAAGGGAGGGACCGACCACCGAGGTCCAGCACGCAGGAGAGGACCATCCCATTGAGGCCACAACACAGAAATGGCAGCTGAGGAGTCCTTCAGCCCCCCTCCTGACAACTCCACCGCTGTTCAGTGCTGGGTCTGTGTGTGGCTAGGTGGCCCGGCAATGCAAAGAGGACCTACAGCAAACATGGGCAATGCAAATTAGCTGTGTGATATGGTGCCTATGCTGGTTTTAGGTGTTCGCACGTGCCAGAAGTGCGGGGACAGATGATATCAGACGGGGCAGAGCGCGATGCAGAGCCAAACCCCTATTCTGGCACAAAACCAAACTGTCAAATTCTCCTGAACAGCTTGAATTGGCACAGTGATTATGCTGGAGAAGCACTTTGCATCACTTGTTCACCCCGCTTTTGAGCAAGTAAGTACTAGGAGACCTGAAGCCAGTTCCACTGTATTATCAGACTACGGCCTCAGTACCTAACCTGTTGCAACTGCACAGGAGTTACTTTGGATTTATGAGTGTGCAGCCACGCTGGGATGATCTGCTTAGTTTTGCTGCCCTGCGCTTCTTCTGTGTCTGTCCTAACTTACCTAACCTCTGCAATTCTCTCCACGTAATACACATTTCCTCGCTCCAGCGTACTAAAACTATACGAATGAGAAGAAAGTAAATGACACACAACTGAAATATTAAATTACTTAGATGTTCAATATCACATATAAAATTTAAAGGAGTACAACATATTTAATAACAATACCGTGTCAATTCCATTAGAAAATAAATGTATAAAAGCCTCCATTACAAGGTGAAATATTGTTCTGAGAGTTAAAAATGCCAGGAACAATACTATTTGTGCAGCTTTATTTTGCCATTATGATAGTCTATTTATTTTCAATAAAACCTGTTACTTTTCCACAGGACCCCTGCTTTGTTTAGTGCACAGAACAGGCAGTACTCAGCAAGTGAGATGCCTGTTCAATATTTCTTTTTATCGTCACCTGAAAGCATGTAGTTCACTGTTTTATTTACAGCGTGTCGCACAGACTCTGCTCAGGGTACAGAACGTCACATCTCCCCATCGCTTTTACTGTCACAATCATCCTTACAGTCACATCCTCGTACTTCTGCCCACTGAATCTTGATTTCCTTCAGGTCAAATACAGCACCAAAGACTGGGGACAAGTTCCTTCCTCGAAGAGGCAGGAGGCACAGAGCTGCAGCAGACTTGTGGGCAACTGGAGAGGCAAGCCTGAATCCCTCAGGCAGCAGAAGAAAATGAAGAAACGTCTCTCGATTCCTACACACCACCACCAGCTCTTGACAGAAGCAGCCGCGACAGCTATTTGGCATGGCACTCGCTCACACCTGCACGTGCTATGTGCGCCGCAGGGCTCCTGGAGCAAGGGGTTCCCCACTTTGGGGGCACTCCTGGGGCCTCTCAGACCCCCCAAAAGCAGGCAGCTGTACCGCACACCCACAGAAACAAAACTGGAGACTCCTAGGAAACCTTGCTAACCACAGCTGAGGCTTCCTGGGATGGTGGAATTGGGTAATGTTCTGAATGTGAGACTCCCAGCCTTGGTGCTCGCTCCTTATGGCTTGGGGTCTTGGACTACTTCGTTAAATACCGACATCTTTGTAAATCAGGCCACCTCTTTTCAATTCCAGCTGGAATACTGAACTTCAGCAACAATATTCTAAAATATCAGCATCCTGAAGATATAGTAATTTATCCTACCTTACAGTCTTGCTGTGTGTACTGATTGCAGGTGTGCATGGCCCAGGATGATGGAGTGGTTAGCGGTATGAAAATACCATTACTACTAAACGATCCATTCTCTCTCTCACTTTTTGCTTGGAAATGGCTGTCTCTTGTTTTTCATTGCATCTTTCAGGCAGTACAAATCTTAATAAGGAAATGACTGACATTAATAAGGCAGTAATGTGTTTTCGGAGCCATCACTTCGTGGCAGACGCTAGGAATGACTAAGACATAGGTAATGGACAATTGAAAGAAAGATGTTCACATGGTATGGCTTACTTTTGTCCACATATTTCTCATCAAGAAATATATTCTTGAGTGCAAGAAATGTCTCCTAATAGTTGATAGGGGAAAAAATGCCTAATACAAAAGAAATATTTGATACACCCACAAATAATACAAACCTCTCTTTTTTTTTCTTAATCCGGAGGACATGTGGACACAATATGTTGTCATCAATCAACAATTAACATTACATCCTTCAAAAAGAAGTATGTCTAGGCTACATAGAAAGCTTGATTTTGAAATCCACCTACCACTTTATACTGACTAATAAGCACAACTTCATGAGCGAAGTTACTTAAAGGCAAAAATACCAGTCTGATGAGATGGTACGAGGGACCAGTTGGCTATTTTGTCACCATTATTACCTTGTACAAAGTTAAAGGAGGGCCTGTGCACTTTGCTGAATAAAGACAGGCTTTAACTGCCTTGCTGAACCAGGACTTCAATTATTTGTGGACATTTAAAAAGTTATTATCTAATTCATTATGCAGAGAGACAGTTGTGAGCACAGTAAATTAACTGGATAATAGGCGGACTGTACATACTCTAAACTAATCACAGTTTTATTTTCTCCAGAAGAATTTATTCAGTCAAAGAGTAAATAAATGACGTAAATATGGGTAAACAAATAATTATTGCAATATTGCTTTAGTTCTGGAGGTTCTTTGCATTTGTATGTGTTTGAAACCTGATTGCTTCAGACCTCAAGAGTCTGTGAGAAGGAGACACCACAGCTGACAGGAACTGAGAAGCAGAGGCCACGGGAGCCCTGCTTCTGTCCGAACGCCTACAAGAGCCAAGGCTGAAATGCAGAGGTGAAAGGCTGGGTAAGCCGCGGCAGACACCGTGCCCCTGACTCGTCAAGCAAAACCACCGGGCAAGGGTAAACCAGGAGACAGCAAACTAGCGTGCTTCAAAGAAGACAGACTCCTTCAGTTTAATTTTTCAGACAAAACGGATGTTTTCCATCCTTAAAATATGGAAATATGCCCCAAATACAATCATATGACTCTGTGGGGTACAATATCAATGACTATGAACAAGATTATATCTGACGTTTGATTCCTTCTTTTTCAATTACTTTTTTTCAGACAGTCAAAGCTCTGGAGATTCTTTGGAGTCAATAATTCCATAAAATCTTTGTTTTCTTGTATTTCCTCTTTTAAATCTGTAGGATGCTACAGAAATCTTGAATCTCTCTTTTTTCCTTGAACCTTCAGTAAAGTAAAATACTGATTTTTGTAAGATCTCTTCTAAATAACCATTGCCCTGATCTATAGACTTTGTTGGCCAAATTTCCTCTCACTATTCCCAGTCGTGACCTCAGAATTGCAATATACATGTTTTGCTGTGAAGCACTGAAATAACTCGTCTCTGTAAATGGTTTTTGGCTTGAATGTCCTTGCTCTGGAAGCCTTGGTAGTGCACTTGGCCAGTGCACTATGGTGTAGCACAGATCTCCATGATTTGAGAACAGCTGTGTCTGGTCTTCCTTACCCTTTTGACAATTGCTTTTAATTTGATTATGTGGATAAAAACCTTCCTCTGGGGAATGTGGCACTGGGAATGGGAACATTTATCTAAGAGAGAAAAGATGTAACTTGCAGGCATTGAAACACACATTTTCTTCTGAGCTATCTCTTAAATGTTAGCCCGCTCCGTTTCTAATCTATATCTTAGGATGGAAATGGTTAGTGTAAACACATTCAAGGTATCTTCAGTTTAACATACTTTTAACTTCTTCTGATACCTACCTCCCCTCACAGCACTTGTAGGGTAAGACCTATTTCACTTGCTGTCAGGCAATGTTAAACATCTAGTCTCAGTTCCCTCTGGAGTCAACACAGAAAGGTGGGTACCTCCAGAGGTGATTTATCCCCTCCTGAGACATGGAATGAGTTCGTCTCTGAAGGTGTGCTCTGGTTGAGCCCTGTACAGCTATATCCACTTTAGCTTGCAACCCCCTGCCACCACCACCCCACTTGTGATGTCAGTGAGGTTAGATCAAATGCAACTTAATGACTGACAATCATCACTGAGTACTTAACTGCCTGCACTTAGTAGATGCTCCTTTCTTTTCAGCAATTGGTGAGCAACATGGCAATCAGTCATAGTCTTTGATGACCAGCTGGCAAATGCATTTTCCCCAGATGACATGCATTATATTGCTGGAAAAATTACTTGGTTGTATCATTTCTCTTACAAAATGCTGACTTTTAGTAGATGGTTATCTCTTTGGTGTTTAAAAAGTTGAGTGCTACTTATCCTATTTCACTGTTGTGCTGAGCTCTCCAGCTTTGTAAGTGTGGCTGCTCAGTGATCCATTGAGTCATTGGTTTATTGCCACATCATTCAAACTAAATGATGGTTCAATTCATTTTTCAAACTTCCTTTGTGTCGGAGCTTTTGCCAAGACCTGTTCATTGCTGTCACTTGGCAGGGGACATTACGATACTGTTTGGCATGTGCTTGGTAAGCGTAGGTTTGTTTGGTCCCTTCTGCTTCTGATAAGAACCACTAACTTTGAGGGATTTCACTCAGAAATGCAGTGGTGGGTTGCCTGAGCCGAGAGCTTGACAAGTGATAGCAATTTTGCCCATAAATTGTAAGCTCAGACACCAAGAGCTTTAGAAACAGAGGATGGAAATTAGGCTTTTAAATGTGTATCTAGATTCCAGTAGAAGCTGGCTGACTTCTTGTGCAGCATGAATTTGCAGGGATTTCAATCACAACAATGCAGGTATTAGAGGAGTGCAATCAATGTATATGAACTGCTGTAAAATCTAATATTGCCCCATAAATCCATGAAAAAAAAATCCATGAAAAAACATTTCTCATCTGTTGACACGATCATACAGACAGACACTTAAATGATGAGGGGAAAAAAAAGAAATGAATGTTCAAGTCTGGAAATACTGCAAGAATAAACTTATAATGGGTGCTACTTTGATCAATGTTATTGGATGCACTGTTATCTAGTATAATATATGATGATTAAATGCTTTAAGAGAAAAGATATCAAGCACACTCATTAATTGCGACAATGACACCAAGTTGGAAGATGCCAATTAATTGCATGAAAACAATACAAAGATACTTAGAGAATTTAGTAAAACAAAAAAGTGTGGAAACACATGAAGAAAAATATAATCTGAAACAAATATTTTATGGAATGCAAACATTTTAGGACTTAGAAATACAGAATAATACAGGAAGTGCTTTTTACATATACACCTTGGAGAAAAAAGGGAAATTTGTCACTTCACACTCAGAAGTATCCTATTTATGGTATGACTTCTGCGACTTAAACGTATTAATGTCTGAATTAATGACAACATTTTGGGATAAGAAAAAACACTAACAAGCTGTGGGGAATGGCAGCAAAGTGTTGACAGGACAGGAGCAAATCTACGAAGCTGGGCTATATCGACTCTTCCTTCTTGAGCCCTAAAGACAGTGGAAGTCAACTACAGCCATTCGCGCATGACCATGTCCAGCTGGGTTTTGAGTATCTCCAAGGATGGAGACTCCACAACCTCCCTGGGCAACCTGTGCCAGTGGTAAGTTACCCTCACAGTGACAAAGTGTTTCCTGATGTTCAGAGAGAACCGCCTGTGTTTCAGTCTGTGCCCATTGCCCCTGGTCTGTCACTGGGCACCACTGAGCAGAGCCTGGCTCTGTCCTCTTTGCATCCTCCCTTTGGGTACTGTACACATTGGCAAGATCCCCCTGAGTCTTCTCCGCTCCAGGCCAAACAGCCTCAGCTCTCTCAACTTCTCCTTATACGTCCAGTGATCCAGACCTTTCAGCATCTCAGTGACACTTCACTGAACTTGCTTCAGTATGCCCATGTCTTATACTGGGGAGCCCAGAACTGGACACACCACTCCAGGTGTGCTCTCACCAGATGTGGTCCCACCGGTGCTGAGTAGAGGGGAAGAATCACCTCCCTTAATGTCCACAGTTGTAGGATGGGGACACTTAAAAACTATGCAATTTAAACCTTTATAATTTAAAGCATACAAACAAGGCAGGGAAAGAAATCAAACAGGGCAAAGTAAACAGCTAAACAGTAAGGAAAGACATGACAATAATTTTAAACTCTTGTAAATTAAACAGACGATATCTGGATGGCGAAGGCACTATGCTCTCTGAGAAACGATGGCAACTTAAGTCACTCGGAGTTGTATTAAGCATAACCAAACCTAAGCACTGGGAACACGGGCACTAGCAGAGGGAAAACCAACGGTAGAAAATGCAGTATGTCTCTTCCACTTGTAACTTCTAGAAACATGTGTTGCTTCTTTTCTGAATGCTAGCAGATGTCAGCGCCCTGCAGACTGGTTTCTCAGTGGAGGAGAAATCAGCGTGGATATACTCTAAAGGCAAATTGAGTAATTTACATTTAGACACTCATCCTGGAGCAGAGATTGTCATAAATAACACGCAGGCGATCCCTTCTTTCAAGACACTCAGCCAAACCCCAATGCCCTGTTCCCAGGGAGCAACTTCAATCAAAGCTATCAGCCGAAAGCAAACTCTCCGGCCTCTTGCACGGCGATGCCCTCATCAGAAAGGTGTATTAAAATGTCAGCAGGAAAGAGATGCCAATCTCTGCGTTTCCCAGCGCACAATGACATTTTGAAAGCAGTGCCACCTGGTGACACCTGCCAAACAACACTCTGCTGCTCAGCAGAGCATACGCTAACTCAGAAATACCTCAAAGGAGGATACAGAATTGAATGAAACCAAAAGGAAAAAAAAAAGAAGTGGATTTATTTTTCTGTATTTCCTTTCATAATTCCTTCTCAAGATTCCACATGCAAAAAATCTTTTTTTCTGAATAGCGGTGAGAGCAGGCGATGGGTTTAATCACTGGCATCAGCTCCTGCCTGCTGGCACCATTGTTTATCTCAGCGGAGTGCAGCCCACCCCTGTGATAAGCTGCCGTGTTACCACGAGTTATGAATCCTCTCGCTAACAGCGAGGCTGACCCATGATCAACAGCACCCATGCTTGGTACAAAGCTGGTTTTGCAGCACAGTTCAGCTGACGCAGGAGTGATCACACAGCCTCTAAATGCTGCAAACACCCAAACGCAGTCTGGAGCAGCATCTCCTTCTCACACGGCCAACACAACGGCTTGGTGAGGCTGGCCACCGCAAGAGCGAGCCTTCCGCGTCAGGAACGGAGCCCGGACAACTCTGTACGTCGAGGTGTGTTTAGAGGAGGTGGGTCAGCTCTCTTCTGGTTCAGATGCTACTCTGTCAGAGGAAATCCCACTCATTCACTGGTATTCATCCTTCTCTCTAAAACAGCTCTCTGCTTTTCAGATTCAGTTCCACACCAAACTATAAACTGTAAGTATAAGGCAGCCAAGAACCTGCAGGCTGAGAGGCGAGCCAAAGCAATACCTTCTCCATAAGCATCTCAAACATGGCAGGGCTGTTACACAAAGCAAAAAGCTATTGCTTTAAACTGTCATATCCTTCAGCTGCTGTAAAAGTAGTTTTTTATCTGTCCTCTGGATCTATTTTTACCTGCCTATTCCCAAGTATCAACATTGAGCCAGCAGAGAGAAACCTGTTGCTGCTGAAGGTCTGTGCAACTGAAATACCCCTTAGGTCCTATGTATGCCATCCTCTCTGTCCACTGAGTGATTGACATTAATTACTTCAATCACAGCATGGACACTAGCTCTAGTGAAAGGGAAAGGGATTAAAGCAGGAGCAAATGGAGGAACTTTTCTGTGGGAGGATGCAACACCTTCAGACTCAACAGCAGCTTCTGCTGGTGCACTGTATACTGCTAAAACGGATCCCCACGCTAGGCCTATCTGGATATTTGTATGCATCCAGCCATTACCGTATTTCAAGCCCAAGGAATGGATGTGCCATCCCATCCAAGCAGGGATATATTATCATCCTTGCCTTTAGAGAGAACAATTAAGTAATCTCAAGAGTCACAGCAGGAGCCTGTGGGAGAGAGAAAACCTGCATCCAGCTTCCCTACGTCTCTGGTCACTCCTGATCCGTCAGCGTGTCTTTCCAAAACCAAACCATCAACTACTCATGGACAAAAAAGCTGCTTTTACTTCATTATTTCCTTACTAAAGAATTTATGGTAGGTGAGTGAATATTGAGTATTTACACCCAGAGTATTTTCCTTGCACCGTTCAGAGACTGGCATGAAGTCAAAGAGGCAGGCACCACCCCACCTCTTCATGTTCATACTGATCCCAACTGATAAATTTACATGTCAAAGTTTGAAACACAGAAGAGAACGGGCTGCATCAAGAGAAGTGTGGCCAGCAGGTCGAGGAAGCTGATTCTGCCCCTCTGCTCCGCTCTGGTGAGACCCATCTGGAGTCCTGCGTCCAGCTCTGGAGCCCTCAGCACACGAAAGGCATGGACCTGTTGGAGCAGATCCAGAGGAGGCCACAAAAATGATCCGAGGGCTGGAGCACCTCTCCTGTGAGGAAAGGCTGAGAGAGTTGGGGCTGTTCAGCCTGGAGAAGAGAAGGCTGCAGGGAGACCTTACAGCAGCCTTCCAGTACCTGAATGGGCCTATAGGAAAGATGGGGAAAATCTTTTCAGCAGAGCTTGTTGCGATAGGACAAGGAGCAACGGCTTTAAACTAAGGGAGGGTAGATTTAGACTAGATAGAGGGACGAAATTTTTTACCATAAGGGTGGTGAAACACTGGAACGGGTTGCCCAGAGAGGTAGTGGAGGCTCCATCCCTGGAAACATTCAAGGTCAGGTTGGATGGGGCTCTGAGCAACCTGGTCTGGTTGAAGATGTCTCTGCTCATTGCAGGGGGGTTGGGCTAGATGACTTGTAAAGGTCTCTTCCAACCCAAACCATTCTATGATTCTATAATTCTATAATTTCACCCTGCTCTTTAAAGACAAAACTATAGAAAAGAAGCTTGCTAAATGCTTTATGTCGGTTGGTTATTTTTCTCCATCTTCCAATTTGCAAATCAAAAGACTTGATCATAAAAAGATCAAGAGCAGTCTCTGAAAAATGGAACACCCAATACACATGCAAATAATAAAAATATCAGGAAAGAAAAATCACTTGTCATATTTCCCTTTGACTTCTGGGTTGTTCTTTTTGAGAAACAAATGTTCATTGAATTGGATCTGGGACGTGTTTTTTAGATATGTAACCATCTAGCTCCTGAAGATGAGGGTAAGCCAAGAGAAACCAGAGTATCGTCATGAGAGGTTCAAAGCTTTTTAGCCATTTTCTTGTTTCTCTTTAAAGTGGGGATTTTTCTTCCTATTTAAAGAGCTATTAAAACAAAGAGAGAGCTAGTGTCAATTCATGCTCTGATCTAAATATTTTAAAAGGCAAGCAATAACACTGGAAATATCTGGATGCATATATTCCACTATGAGTCATTATATTTTAATATTTCGGTGTCTGGCAAACCACTGAGTGCATCACTATCTACCCTGTGAGATAATTAAGTTTTAAAGTCATAACTAATGTAAAATGACACATAATGAAACAATCCAAAAGCTATGCATTCATATTTTCCTTGGAATATTTTCTGATTACCCTCTTGAAAATTGTCAGCTACCCAGTGATAGTAAAATTATTTGAATAAGTTTAAGAGAAAAATCAAACACATTAACTTTTAATAATATTTTATGAGACTCATAATTCTTTGGGATATAATAACCTCTTATCCTACTGCAATTAGTCACTTGGATCCATCATGTTGGTCTCCTGGTATTCAAGACAATATAAATTTTGAGTAATATTGGAAAAGGTAATAGACATCCAAAATTAATACAGTCCATTGTGCTTGTAATGTTATCCCTAATGGAAGCTTTTTACAAAAATATTTAAAACTGAACAAGGGACCAAATTGTGAAGAGCCATAAGACGACACAATTTGCAGGAGACAACACCGTGATGGGACCCTGGTACAAGAATTTAATTATTATCTTGAATAATCACTGTTCTAATAATAGCTGTCTGAAATGACACTAGACACTGAAACTCCCTACTGTCAAGGCCAGCAGCAAGAGGCAGGAAGACAGTAAATCCCTTTTCGCCGTGATGCAGCGCAGGGCTCATGTTAGTGTTAGCAGCCCGCAGCCCACCCAGCCCACCCTCCTGGGCTGTGGGAGGTACTCCGCATCTCACAGAAGACCACCGCATTTCTCCCGCGCTCTTGTCATCGGTACTGTTCACAGTCACGTTTATCAACTTAATACCTTGGCTACTTTCACCCCAGAATAATGTTTGTTTACATACATCTATTCTCCGTGGTAAAATAGCTAATGCTTGAGCGTTTCCAGTGTTACCCTATTAATGGAAGACAGGATGGTGAGAGCAGACGTCCTATAGAAAATTACCACGCTCTCCAATTGCCTGTGTTAGTCCTGCCTGTCGGTAAGTGGTGATTAACACCCCGCTGGCTGCAGCTGTACTTCTCAATATAGCTTCTCTGAGTAGGAGGATGCACAGAGAGTACCTCATTACTATGTCTTTAAAGCTGTAAAGCAAGGAATAATGCAAAATAAATCCTTTAAACTAAAGGTCATAGACCGGAATATGTCGGCACAAACACCTGTTTGCACTTTTTTTTCCTGATAAAATCACAAAGATAAGTGATTTATCTGCTTTTATTCCGTTCCCTTTCATTGCAGGTATGCAGAGGCCACACAACTGGATGTTAATAATTCTCAGCCATAGCGGTATGTTTTTATATAATGCCAGAAGAAAAGCTTAGGAGCTTAGCTACCAGGCTGCTTTGCTGGCTGAGACAGCAGAGCTGGCACTAGCTATTTCCCCTCCTTGCCCCAAGCTTTTTGTTCACCGCGGACTGGGGGAGAACAGACCAGCCATCCCATTCCCTCCACACGTCCGATGCTGAAAAGTTTGTTCCAATTCAAGCCCCTTTTGTGGGCACGTTTAATCCGTGAACTGACAGGGAAAATCTGGCTGCATCGCTAAGCTATGAAACTCAATAACCACAGACTTTTACGAGAGAAAATTATTGCCTGGCAATGCAAAGAAGTTCGCACGGTCATCACCTCAACAGATTTTGATCTCCTTGTGGTTAACACTCCTGACCAAGGAGGAGGCTGGTGGCTACCCTCAGTCTCCATCTCCTGCTGCCTCTCACGCCAGCTGGGAGGCCAAGGGCCAGACAAGGGCAGACAACACCGCCGCACGTAAAACCCAGCAGTGCTCTGCTGCGGTCCCATCAGTGCCCTCTCTAGCTGCAGATAAACTCTCTGCCTGCTGCCAGGCACAGCCCTACCCTGAACCCCGTGGCACTGCTGGCTGCTGCAGGAGTCCGGCCCCGGCGTGGCAGGGGGCACTGCCAGACTGAGAGCAGGCTCCTGGTCTTTTTCCAAAGGACCCTGCGCCCCTTGGATCATCTAGTCCCACATGCGAGCAGTGAATGTGTCTAAAAAGACACCCATAAATGAGCAAAGCACAGTCTTCTTGCCCCACTGCCTGCTGTGCGCACGCTGGAATGGATGCAACTTCTACCACTCTATCTGCCACAAGGGTGAAAGTCAGTCTTGGGCAGACACAGACAAAAAAAAATAAAAGTAAAAAGAAGAAAGAAAACCTGACTGTTGCTGGTGAAAGCAGTGCAGGCTGACTCAGAAGTACTTGGACGGGAAAGATTTTTACTCAGCTGAGTCACTGCAAGGCAAAGCAAGGCGATCACGTCTCCCGCTGCCGACGGAACGGAGTACAGCACCCCTTCAGATCACAAACTCCTCGTAAGACAGACAGGCAGGCTGAGATGTCCCCAGGAGACACCACCTCTCACTGCGCAGAATTATCCTCCCAGGCGCAGGGCTCACCCACGTCCAGCCTGGCCGAGCAGCCTACCGAGAACCCTGCCAGGAAAACATCCACCTCGCGTTTCGGTGAGTGAAAGAAACAGTACGAGGGAGACTGAGCAAGAGCTCTGAGAGCTCCGCAGAGCTATGAGATGATTTCTTAAGTCCTAGTTGGAGTACCACCATATTTAGGAGTTGAGGGGAGATTTCCTGCAGTTCCCTGCTTGTCCTGCTGCTAAACCAAAAAGACGCCAATGATATTAGTCCTGACAGGCTCTGTGGTCAACCAACGTCTACCCTCTACCCTAAAACACTTCATAGCACGATTGTAACTTCAGAAATTACCATGTTTCTATAAAATTCACAAACCACTGCTGGATGTATAACCTGTGTCTCCTGTTTGTTCCTGAACTGGCTTGTTCAGAAAGCAGGCACAGGGGGTCCTGCTGGGACTAGGGATTATTCTTTGTCAGCTCTCGGGCTGAAGACTTTCACTGAGATGAAAGATCTCCCTTCCACAGTGAAGGAAAATACCTCCTGCTGGACCTCTGAAAGACTGGCTTCTGCCATCTCCCAAAGCACTTTTGGTGCTGCATGAAGAACAACCAGCAAAAGCCAAATTCAAGTAAAACCGAGGCATGGGCTGAAAGAAAATAGGCAGCGCCCTCAAGAACTCAAAAATCTGTAACAGCAGCCTGCATGGAGGACACCACTCCTTAAATCAGTAGGTTAACAGGCAGATTCAGGGCTTCTGGGACCCTTGAGGAGCTGCAGAACCCAAGGGCACCGAGAATCACTGAAGACCAGCAGACAACTCCCAACAGCCCACTCAGCCGCTTGGCCCTCCCTGCGTGTGCTGCGTCTAGGCCAGGTCAGTGCAGGTCCTCTGTAGGTACGGAGCTCTGCTGTACACTTTTGAGAAATGAGGCAGCCTGGAGAAGGCACAAGATGAAAAAGTTCAAGGACAGGCTGGAACCACCACTTAAGCATGTGTTCTGCCCCGGCAAGCCATTCGGTGCGCAGCACGATTCAGCTTTCTCAACTGACAGTTAATATTTGCATTTCCCTCTAATGTACACGGGATTATGCCTGGATACCTGACAAGACACCTCGTACTCCGTAACTACAACTGCCCGTTCAGATAATTAAACTGTCACCTAGCAGGGGGAAGCTTACAAGTGCAGGGGACCAAACTGATGTAAGAGCCAAACCTGGACTACTGAACATCTGATTTATCTACTGACTTAATTTATCAGAGATAAGAATAAACATGAAACACATGCCAAACTGGAAAAATTTAGTACAGCATTTCCCTCAATGTGTCATTCACAGATATAAGCACAGAAAAATTCATAATTACAAGAGATCATCACTTCTAGAGAATTATAAAAAATAGCATATTTTTGCTTTTAAATGCATGGGGGACACTCAGACTAGTTATGTCAGAAGGTTTCAGATTAAATTGCTTATGCAAATATGTCACACGTCCACCCGGAGAGATGTAGTACAACTAAGATTAACAAACACGTCACCAGGAAAAGTTTATGCACCAGGGTCTGCAGGTTTGCAACACGAATTGTTGAGACGCTCTTGGGAAAAAAGTCCTTATTGAACAAAACCGTGTGAGAAGTTCAGAAGAGAGAGTCCTGATTGCAACAGTCCTTATTTATTCACAGAAGCATTTTGGGGGCAACACCCCCTGCTTCCCAGCCTTCTTTTACATCTGGAGATACCAAGTGGGCCTCTGGGCTGTTCCCAGGTAACCGAGTTTACCTTCACTGAAAACCTCTGTCCCCTGGAATGCAGAAATCTGAAGGAAAATATGAACTATGTATACTTTCGTATTCGTTTTGGCTGACACGGTGACTAGAGAAAGCCCTCGCGCAGCAGCAAACTCCCTCCTCCCAAAAAAGCTGCACAGCAGGATGGCGGAACAGGCTGGGAAGTCAGCCCGCACCACCCACCACCGCCAATGGCCAAGGCCATCAGAGGGTCCCGAAGAGAGCTCATTGCCGTCTGAGGCAGGTGGAGGAACATCAGAGCAGTCAGTCACTGACCAAGGCAATCCCCTTCAATGCCTCCCTGGCCGTATCACCGCACGACGGGCCTGTCTTGCCATTGCCGCGTCAGAAACAGGCTCACCTCTAAGCCAGGCTCTGTTCCGGCGAGGGATGCTGCAGCTGTAATGGCCAAGAGCAGTGAAGACAGCCATGTTCCTCCACCCTACACATCCTTGCTGAAGCAGTGTCAGACCGCACTGGCAAGCATCAGGACAGAAAACCAAAAAGAGAAGGATGCAACCATCCCTATCTCTCATATGTATTTTTTAAGGCTGGTTGGAAGTAGGTGCCAAGGGCACCCATCAGTCAAACTCAGGTCCCTTCTTCCATAGCTAGTCTCACTATGTTCAACAGCCAGAAAAAAAAACTTTTTTGAAAAAAAGCAGAGAGAACGATGCCGTCACCGAATTCGAGCCTCAACCACTCACCGTTAAGAGTAATCCTGCAAGGTAACTGCACCCGGTGAGGAACCAGCACTGAGGGGGTGCCACTCCAGCCTAAGCCATGCCGGCACAGACTGCGTGGAGATCCCATTACACATGCTTAACATAAATTAAGTGTATCGACTGTGGTCCCATAAAGAGTGATTATGCCTTCTTGCACTAAAGGCATGGTTTGCTATGAGCCACCAAAAGTCATCATGGAGCTTACTCTTCACGTGAAGATGAGCCAAAACACTTAAATCACAGAATCACAGAATCACAGAATCACAGAATAGTAGGGGTTGGAAGGGACCTCTGTGGGTCATCTAGTCCAACCCCCCTGCCGAAGCAGGGTCACCTACAGTAGGCTGCACAGGACCTTGTCCAGGCGGGTCT
>Ga0065711_1035184_pt1 | contig 22682 bp, 17 predicted proteins | sample Hoacrofraction12_FD_59098 | JGI IMG/M metagenome (GOLD analysis project Ga0065711, IMG submission 59098) | Hoatzin crop microbial communities from Cojedes, Venezuela - Epithelial fraction 12 v2 (version 2) | ecosystem: Host-associated > Birds > Digestive system > Esophagus > Crop | place... | reverse complement strand
GCCAGCCGTGCCACCCACCCCGCTGTGACACGGCCCCTGCCCACGTCCTGCCCGCTGGGACAGAGCCGCTGCAGGGCTGGGGCAGGGGCTGCCAGCGCTGAGGGAAGGCCCAGCCCTTGGCGGCTCGGGGAGAAAGGGCTGCTGCTCTTCAGATTGCTCAGATGCAGTGGGACAGATGAAACCCAGGCCTGTGAGGAAATGGCCGACACGGACAGCCCGCTGTTGTTCCTGTCTGTGTGGGGACAGCCTCTGACCCAGGGCTGCGGTCACCTCATAGCCCCTCATCGCCCCCAGCCCACCCCACATCCCCTCAGCCTCCTCCTTGTGCTCAGTGCTGGGGCAGGGGGAGGTGGAGCCCAGCATGGGGGGGCAGACAAATAAATGTGGTCTGAACACTGGGGAGAGATTCAGGTGTTGAATATCCTGACCTAGTGCCACTTCGACTGCCTGAAAGCCTGCTATCCTATGAATACACATGCAGCTGGCGGAATACTGGACCTGGGAGAAATGCATACCCAGGTGGGGTACACTGATGCATCTGAAATTGCACTAAATGCTTACTTTAAGTCCAGTTGTAGAGCCGGGAACTCCACTGGCTCCATCTAGGGACAACTGGCTCACACCTGGCTGTGCACAGCAGGATTCAGTCGTCTGAAAATAGGCTGTGCCCTCACCTCACCTGTAGCCACTCCACCAGAACAGGGCTGGCCTGATACAAATGCTGCCCAGTGCTGGACTGCTCTCTCAAGAGGTTTTGGACACTCCACAAGCTCCCAAATATTGCTGGGTATCTCTCTGTTAGGAAATGAACACTCTCTGTCCAGAATAATTCAAGTGCCTAGTGCACTTTAGATATCCTAGGGTACCTGGCCTGATCCCAAGAGGCCTCCTGTGTCATATGTGGCAGCTTTATGGCATAGAGGACTCAGGAGTGAAGTAAAATTAAGCTGGAAAAATTAGGTGCAGTGTGGGAGAAGATGTTTGAATTTTTATCTTTGTTTCTTGCTACACAAGTCTATTTTAATTTTTAATAAATTAAATTATTTTTCCCAAAGTCTAGTCTGTTTTGCCTATGATGGCAATTGGCAAGTGATCTCCTTGTCTTTATCTCAGCCCAAGAGCTTTTTCATCTTATTTCCTGCCCCTGTCGTGCTGCGGAGGGTATGTGATTCAAGGCAGAGATTTATACTGTGTATTATCCTTGCATTTAAATGGAACACAATATGCTCCACTGGTGGGCAGTCCATAGAATGTAAGAACATGCCACAACTAATAACTAGTAGTACTAGGACTGTACATTAAGTGGTAGAAGCTGCTTGGTTGCTGTTGTTGTTCAACCTCAGCATTGCTGATGCCCTTATCACTTTAAAAAGATGTAGGCATAGAAATAAATACATTTCATACTTTCTCACAGTTGCTATTCTTACTTCTTCCTTCACTGATGTTATCATCATGTGAGGTCTAATTTAGATAGTAATCTCCAAAAGCTCTTGTCACTTTGCTGTCTATTATGTGCCAGTCCTACACCTGTGGTGCTATATAAATGCTAATAATACGTCAATATGCTCATTCTTTAGAAGTTCTGTAGGTGGAATTCCATCTGGTTTGTATATGTCAAGTGAGATGTTGGTGTGAAAAGTCCTTGCTGTTCAGAATTTGTGACGGCTTATGAGCAGTTGGGAAATGACAGAAGAAAAGATCACAAGACTGGACGTGCTTACCATTCGAACAAAGACATCCAGACGTACATTTAAGACAGTGGCTATGACTGGTGCAGAATACCCAAGTGGTGTACTTCTTCTCTAATCTCTGAAAAGCCTTAGTGAAGAAATTAGGACGTTAATGAGTCTTTTCAGCTGTTTCTGAATATTTTCAGCTCAACCTAGTGTATTTAAGAAAGTTTTGATACTTGGAGCACTGCCATTTCTTTCACAAGATGTATCTACTTTGGACTCTTTTGGGAGTGGGTGGTAAGAACAGAGGGCATGTCCAGGCTCCCAGAAAAACTTTCCTGTCTTCAGCCAGAGAACTTGTGTCAGATGGGCAGGTCCTCAGTTCCAGAAGTATCAGTCCTGCCTTCCACACAGCTGTGCAGGGGCTTTCCAGCAGGGAGTGATGTGGAGGGCCAGGGTAAGTTTGTACAAAATATGATAATTCTGTGATTCTATGAAAATGTCTTGACTGACCCCTGGGCTGAGATTCTGGTTTTTCCCATGAGAAACTGATGGATTGGTCTGAATTAGACTAGGAAAACTTGATCCTAAGAAACTTGTAATCCAAAATGTAAAAAGCTAGAGAAAATAGGAAATAATTTTGCAAGTTTTCCCAGTTGCAAATTGGATGATGTCTGGAACTGTCCCCATTGGCTAACCTAAATTGTATTCTGAGCTGCTCTAAGTATTTGTCACTTGCCAAGGATTAATGTAACCATAGATTACAAAGGGGAGAAATTCAGTGCTTCCTTGGTAAAGAGAAAATAAGTTTTGCCTTCCTCCATTTCACCTCTTGGCCACTTCCACTGGAACAAATACTGATTGTGATTAAGCCTAAACCAGGAACTTTTGAAACCAGGAAGTCCTGATGATTAATAGAAATTAGCCTTTAAAACAGTATTTACGCATTGCTTGGTGCACAGACTAGATGCATGTTTGTTCCAGAGATACACACACAGTTACACACAAGCTGTCTCATGGGGTGAGACTAAGAAATGGAAGTGTTTTATTGCAGTCAGAAAATCGTATCATCATCATCATCCAGGGATTAAGGCTGGTTAGGCAGAATGAGAGCTGAGAAACACAGAAGCCAGGGGCAGCCCTGGGGTGAGGGCGGGAAGAGGAGGAGGAGAGGGAGGAGGAGGAGGATGAGGAAGGCGGCTGCTTGTCTGCCCTCCTGGCAGCCTGCAAAGCTGCGGCCACCGCCATGGCCGGGAGGAAGGCCACCCTCTGCACATGGCTGGGCTGCCCCGGGCTGCTGGGCTGCTTCGTGCTGGGCTTTCTCGCAGGTGAGTACAGAGCCACCGGCGCTCAGCCCACAGCCTTTGCCCTCCACAGTCATGTACGTGAACCCCTGCTGTGAAGAACTCCCCATCAGGGAGCTTTCACTGCTGTTTACGGGTGTTATAAAATACTGGTCCCACTGTTTTGCTAAGAGGTTGCTCTCTCTAGTGATTTTGGTCTTTAGGGAGTGAGGAATATAATGGCTGCATGCTTCAGCCCAAGACGAGCCCTGGTGAACTGGCAGTTTCCCATAACAGGCAGTCAGGCATTCAAAGAGGAGAGATGAATAGAAAAGTTCGAGGCTTCTGTGATTGCAAAACCTCCAGGATTACTTTTTATTTGTGTTTCCTGATTTTTACTGAAGATCTATTTGAATGCTTCTATTCAGTTGCTATTTTAGAAATTAAGGGCAGAATGTAGAGGAGGAGGAGTTTTGACTGACAGCCAGGAGTGCAGTAGCTGAATTTTCCATCATGTACAATGAACTTTGTTAGAACATTAGATTCTTTTCTGCAATCAGTTGCAGCATTTGATTTTAAGTCTAAAATTTAATGTCTGCCTCTGTCCTTTTTAAGCTTGTCTTGTAGCACACACCTAAGGCTAAAGCACGAAAGAGAAATTCATGAGGGCTATTAAATATAAAAACCATTAGCTTGATTTAGGAGATCCCTGAGATGATGCAAATTTCTGGTGCTTGTGCATTTCTTATACATTTCCCTGAGCATCATCATTTAGCCATGCTCCAAAACAGGATACTGGGCAAGATGGACCTTTGGTCTCATCCAGTATCACTGCTATGTTCAGGGTGTTACTACAATTGCATTGAAGTCTAACAGGTCATATATATTGTGCATGTGACAGCACGTATACTTGGCTTTATTATGACAATTTTCCCAGTTTGGGATTTTCTACCTATAATAATAAAAGGATTTGTTTGTTTTTTTCAGGACAAATTCATATAGTTGATATACTCTCTCGTTACACATTTATGGCAACTAAAAAATCTTTAACTTTTTAAAACTGACTTGGGACACAATTAACTTCATTCCTTTAATTATTAAATAGGCTAACCCCACCCTTCCACAAATCTGTAACTATTGTAATGCTGGCAGGGTGGCTATTGAGTCCTAGACCTTTGCATTAAATATGCTCATACTCATATTTTTGAATGTATGTACAAATTAAATAAGGGAATTTCATCATGAGTATCAGGAGTTCAGTCCTCACACTGCAGTTAATTGAGAATTTAAACTGTAGTTTAAAATTAATAAGAGATGAATCTATCCTAGAAAGGGGACTGTATTTCCCAGAGATTTAAGGTGTGCTCTTTTAATTATGTCACTTTTTTGGCAATTCAGTCAATGATGTATATTTTACTTTTCTGCTTCACTTCTGTATTTGAGCCAACAAACACTGACAGAGGGTGCTCTAAGCCCTGTTCATCCTGGTGGTTTTTAATGAGTCCTTTAGGTTGCACATGGGCTCAAATATGTGAGGACTGGGGATCTTGCTAAGCAGGAAGCTTTTCAAATGTGTTTCAGGATGGTTTACAAAACCGACCGAAAAAAACCCCGACTCTTCAGATGTCTATCAAAATGTGCGACAGAGACTTGTGGCTGAAATGAAAGCAGAAAACATCAAGCAATTCCTTCGGTAAGCCCTGCGCATCTTGGGTTTTGAATAATTTTATCAGTCACAAAAGCCAGATGGTGATAACATCAGCTCCAAGGAACAGCCTCTGAAAGCAGAGGTGTTAAGATGCTTTGGAAGTATTTGGTTTGTGCGAAATGTCTGAGGGAAGGAGAAGGGAGAGACTCACAACCCTTCTGTTTCCCCCCTCCCTATTTTTGAAGTTACCTTTTTGAAATGGTTGTGCTGTTAAGTGTACTTCTCTAAAGCTGCACTGCTGCCAATGCTTATCATGCTTTTTTATTATGATTTTCCATAATCTTGATTTAATGCAGTACAAGTATTTGAGTTTTCCTCACAAGTGTCTGAAGCTCTCGGATAACTTTGCTTTGTCTCAGTCTGAGATGATTTTACTCTATTTGGGATACACTGGTTGCTATTAATTTCATTTGACTGATAATCTGTCCAGTGTCTCAGTAAACTTTCAGTTTGAGCAGCTAATTTAAGTAGAAAATGAATACATTAAAAATGCAGTATTAAAAATGGAATGAAGTTTGCATGGCACTGAGTTGCATGTGTAGTTACAACTGATAATGCCTTTAGTGTGGCCATATTAGATAATGTGCTGTTAATTGGGTACCTGAGTTCCAGTTATACCCTGTCTTCTGTTTCAGAAGATGAAGGGCCCTGTCTGTGCACAGTGTGTGTGTATGGTTGGTTAAGTCTTGCATGGTATGTTATTAAATATAGTTTTTTTGAAACCTAGTGCTTCCATGCAGTTCTTTTAAAACATCTAAAATGCTAGGGATATAGAAATACCATCTTGTTTTGCTGTGTATTCCACTGGAAATGAAAAAAAAAAAAAATAATGTGCATATTTATATCTTCTACAGAGGAACAAATATATTCCCACAGAAAGTAAACAAATATATTCCCACAGAAAGTAAACAGATATAACCTCTGGTTAGTAACATGTTGGTATTCAGCATGTAAGTCAGCAGCTGCATCGTAAACATCAAAGGATTACTGAAAAATATGTTTTCTGTAGAATCATAGAATGCTTTGGGTTGGAAGGAACCTCTAGAGGTCATCTAACCCAACCCCTCTGCAGTGAGCAGGGACATCTTAAACTAGGTCAGGTTGCTCAGAGGCCCGTCCAGCTTGACCTCAAATGTTTTATTCTAAACCCAGAAGCTTTACTTCTAACATCAATTAGCTTACTAAGTCTATAGACTTTATCTTATTTTGTTTTTGTTACTCTCAATAGATTGGATAGTTCCTGAAGATTATGTCTGAATGAGAGTCTAGGCAACACAGAGATTAATGACAGCATGAAATAGCTCTGCAGTTATGCTGAAGTTTCTTGGCCATAGGGTATTAACAGTATCTGGTTTGTCTGTTTGCTTTGATGATGGGCCAAATGCTTTGTACTGTTTTATTTTTTTTTTTCCCTAAATTCAAATGAAAAGCAGGAACCACAGAAAAATTATGTGAATACGCTACCCAAAAAGTTTGTTAAAAACATAAAAAAATGTGAACTTTACAATTTTGATCCATATTCTTAGTTCTTCAGACTACTAAGTCTGTTTTTATCAAGGCTGCTGTCTATGAGAAGTTCTGGCGGTTGAAGATCCCTGGTGGCTGTAAAAGGCTGATGTTGTGCCTATCTTTAACCAAGGCAAGAAGGACAACCTCGGGGGACTCCGGGCTAGTCAGCTTCCCTTCATTCCCTGGAAGGGTAATCAAACATCCTTCTGGAATCTGTTTCCAAACACATGAAGGACACGAATATAGGATCAGTCAGCATTTTTTTACTCTGTGTTTACATGATCACCCTGATCAGGGTGTTTGTCTTCTCTAAGGAAATGACTGGCTACGTGTATCAGTAGAGATGTTACAGTGGCTGGAACATGCTTGACTTGAACAAGGCTTTGTACATTGTCCCCTGCAGCATCCTCATTTGGAAGCTGAGGAAGCGCATAATGAAGAACAACCAGTTACATGGGTTGAAAATAGTGTGAACTGACAAGTTGAAGTGGTACTGATCACTGTATTTGGTGCCACTAATTGATGGCAATTAGTGGTATCTGATAGCCGTGGGGCAGCCATTAACAAGTAGCCTGTTGGGAATCTGAAGCTGGTGCTTAGTACCTGGCTGACTCATCAACATTCATCATAACTCACTTCAGTGGACTGAACAAATTCTAGACAGATTTCTGTAGGGTACCCCAGAGGGGCTGGATATTGTTTCTGACTGTTTATCACTATTATGTGTTATGTCTGATTTGGATGTGAATGTTGTTAAGAAGGCTTTAATTATTCAGGTTTTTGGTTAAGAAAAAAAGAACAAATCTGTGTAGATAATTTGACACAATGATTTTCAAGTTAAACTTATTGGGACATCTTATGCCAACAATGTACAAACGCATCATCAGCTACCAAAATTATTTGGAGGGCTCCTTTCTGAATGTTTAGCTTTTCTGAATCTATTTCCTCTCCTTGCATACTGTTCATGTTCTTTTGCTGAATGTCTTTGGCATTGATTTTCATTGCTTGTGTATGGATGTGGCTGTTTCTGTTATGCAAAGAGAAACGTTCAGCTGACTTATCTCAAGGCCTCAGGAAAGATCCTCTGCTCTGACTACATTTCTAGCTTATGCTGATGCAGACTCTGATAAACAATCATGTTACACAGCTCAGACTTTTGACTATAAGACCTTACTTTCAATGCATGTGGCTTGAAGATAAGCTTTGTACACACTGATTCGAGTTCACTATTGTGCTTCTCTGCATTTGCTGCTTGCTAGCAATTTTCTGTTTTATTCTAGCTCGTTTACCAAGTTGCCTCACCTCGCAGGAACTGAACAGAATCTTCTTCTTGCCAAACAAATTCAAGGCCAGTGGAAAGAATTTGGACTGGATTCAGCAGAACTTGTTCATTATGATGTACTTCTTTCATACCCAAATGAAAAGCAGCCAAACTACATCTCCATAATTGATGAACAAGGGAATGAGGTGACCTTTTTGATGATTAAACTATATTTATGTCAGACTTCTTTAAAGAAACAGTGTCTTCGTCTGTTTTCCCACCCACTTATCCCAGCATGTGCTTTATGATATGATAAAAAATTCCAGAGCAAAGGGATCTCATATTTAGAAATGGTTTTCTGGACTGTGCAGCAGAACAGCAGAGTGGCTGGAATCTCAGTGCCTCATACCATAGAGAAAGGATGTGTAGAGAGGCTGCGATAAGCACCAGTAGACCATAAGGTGTAAGAATAGCCATACTGGTTCAGATTTAGGATACATCTAGCCAATATCCTGTTTCCATAAGTAGCCGTAAGTGGATGCATGGGGAAGTTTTAGAACAAAGAAATTTATTTAAGGCATGCAATTATTCCCGTGTCTAGTTGCTTTCAGCTCAGGGGTTCTCTGAGCATTGTGCAATTAGCCTCCTTAAGAATTCTCATTAGACCTCTTTTCAAACTATTTATCCAGTTAGTGAGCTTCATTAGATCTCGCTTCCAAGTACCTATCAAACCTCTGCTTGAACATCTATACAATTTTTGCTTGTACAACACAGAATCATAGAATCACAGAATAGTTAGGGCTGGAGGGGACCTTTAAAGGTCATGTAGTCCAACCCCCTGATATGAGCAAGGACATCTTCAACTAGATCACATTGCTTACAGCCCCATCCAACCTGGCCTTGAATGTTTCCAGCGATGGGGCATCTACCAGCTCTATGGGCAACCTGTGCCAGTGTTTCACCACCCTCATTTTAAAAAATGTCTTCCTTATATCTAGTCTGAATCTACCTTTATTCTAGTTTAAAACCATCACTCCTTGTCCTATTGCAGCAGGCCCTGCTAAAAAGTCTGTGCCTATCTTTCCTATAGGCCCCCTTTAAGTACTGAAAGGCTGCTATAAGGTCACCCTGCAGTCATCTCTTCTCCAGGCTGAACAACCCCAACTCTCTCAGCCTTTCCTCACAGCAGAGGTGTTCCAGCCCTCAGATCATCTTAGTGGCCCTCCTCTGGACCTGCTCCAACAGGTCTGTGTCTTTCCTGTGCTGAGGGCTCCAGAGCTGGATGCAGGACTCCAGGTGGGGTCTCACCAGAGCGGAGTAAAGGGGCAGAATCCCTTCCCTTGACCTGCTGGCCACGCTGATGGGGATGCAGCCCAGGGCAGGGTTGGCCTTCTGGGCTGCAAGTGCACATTGCTGGGTCATGTCCAGCTTTTCATCCACCAGTACCCCTAAGTCCTTCTCAGCAGGGCTGCTCTCAATCCCTTCATCCCCCAGCCTGTATTGATAGCGGGGATTGCCCTGACCCAGGTGCAGAACCTTGCACTTGGCCTTGTCGAACCTCATGAGATTCACATGGGCCCACTGCTTAAGCTTGTCCAGGTCCCTCTGGATGGCATCCTGTCCCTCGGGCATATCAACTGCACCACTGAGCTTGGTGTCTTCTGCAAATTTGCCCAGGGTGCACTCAGTCCTGCTGTCAGCGTCATTGATGAATATATTAAATAGTACTGGTCCCAGTACAGACCCCTGAGGGACACCACTTGTCACTGATCTTCATCTGGTCTTTGAGCCGTTAACCTCTGTCCTCTGGATGTGACCATCTGACCAATTGCTCTTCCACTGAACAGTCCACCCATCAAATCTCTATGTATCTCTCCAATTCAGAGAGAAGGGTGTTGTGGAGGACTGTGTCAAAGGCTTACAGAAGTCCAGATGGACAAGGTAGACATGCAGATAGATGAGATGATAGACATGCTGAGGTAAGGAATGCCACACAGATACCACCCATTGTATGAAGTACTGCCTTATTTCATTTGCTCTGAACCTGATCCTACTGCCTTCTTATGATGTCTCCTTAATTAATGGCAGAAGTAATAATGAACAGTTGGTCTATAGTCACCTCAATTTTGTACACCCAGGCGAATAAAGAAGTAGATGTAAGATCTGACAAGGAGCCTGAGTGGACAGGAGATGAAACTGCTGGAGAAACATCATAGCACATAGGTAGGGATGGTAGAAACCAAGAAATATGTGCTTGGGGATGATACAAGCTTAGAGGTGAAATAAAAAAAATTATTCTAGAACTCCCAGACACAGTCTCTCAGCTATAATCTCACAAGATGACAGAATTGACATGAACATTGAGGCAGCATGAGTGTTACAATAGATAGTGATGAGAGGCAGCATGTTTAACTGGAGCGTAACTAACAAAGAGGTCAGTAGAGTAGTAATAATACAGGTAGGAGTAATCATAAAAAATACCAATGATTACATGGATAAACTAGGTATCTTTTTATTGTCACTACCTCTTGGCAATTTTCAGCTACTTCTTTTCTTAGGTTCAAGCAGTGACTGATGAGCATCCTCTGACAAGTAACTATCCCTCTGTATTCATATCTACATTCTGTTATACAAATTCAGCTACATATCCCTAGCTGTTTTTTCATTTGAACTTATACGTGCTAGTTAGAATTGTATTTTTTGCTCATGATTTACGGAAACTAGCATATCATTTGCAATAACCAAACTTAGTGCACAAACTTGTGCCTGGAGCTAGAGTGTTTGACCAAAGATTTCTCTTGTTTATTGATAGATTTTCAATACATCATTGTCTGAACCACCTCCACAGGGGTATGAAAATGTTACTGATATATTGCCACCGTATAATGCTTTTTCAGCACAAGGAGTACCAGAGGTAAGAAAAAAAAGTCATGTAGGAGTGTTATTAGCTGAAGTCATATTTTGCGAAACGCTGGGATAGATTGCTCCAATTTCTCAAAATATTTCTCGTAGTAGTTTTAATTAACCCTTAGTATAAGAGAACACAAAGACAGCTAGGCCACATATAGTGTGAAGGTTAGACGTGTCCTATTAGAAAAAAGCTTTATCAAAGTGCTAGAAATCTGAATCACATAATAAGTGAAAAGCTTTTATCTTTATGGAAAATGTTGGATACATCTCAGATTACTCCACATTCTACAATCATATGGAGAGGACTTGCTTAAGTCTGCAGTAGAAATAGCAATATATAAATCAATTTGGAAGACATTTTGGATTAAGTGAATGTCTTCAAAGGCTACAAAAGTCCCTCACTTAATCTGATCGTTCATTATGAAGGAGCAAGTTAGGGACAACATTGCATTGCACAGATGAATGAAATCATAAAATAGCGAGTGTTTGTGTATACAAGGACTACCACTATTTTTTCATAGCCACAAAAATTTGTCACTTTAGCAAAGTATGTTGGTATAGTTTCCAGCCTCAAGTTTATAGGGCTGCTGTTAAGTGCGGGATAGTATAGAAAGGTCAGCAGTTTGAGCCAAGGCCTCCTATACAATGCTATGGAAAACTTTTGTGTTTATGGACACCGGTTCTCGTTTGCAGAAATGAAAAAAAATAACTATATCATCCCTAGGGAATAAAACAGTGCATTTCTGAAAACAGATGTTTTGTTTCTTGAATGCCCAGTTGCCATGACACTGCTTTTCTTTTCTGTGCAGGAAGATCTGATATATGTGAATTATGGCCGCACCGAAGATTTTTTTAAGCTGGAGCGTGAAATGGGAATTAACTGTACAGGAAAGATTGTCATTGCCAGATACGGGAAGATCTTCAGAGGAAACAAAGTAAAGATTGTGTTTTATTTTTTGCTCTGTGGGTGAGACGCTTCTGATGGTAGAGCCAGCAGGAGTTATGAAGGCTGTAGGTTGGACCATATGAGCAGAAGGAAGCCTGCAATGTATCCACTGTGACTGCATTCTAAGAATACCTTCCAAAACAATAAAACCAGATGCATGTATTAATGTCCTGAGACTGAGATGACTGCAAACTCCTTAGGCAGTTCATGCAAGAGACTAGTTTAGGTAGCTGAGTAATTTGTTCAGCCAAGGCTTTTAATACTTTTCATCCATAGAACTGCAGTATTGAAGAAGTAGGTGTTTGACAAGGAATCTGAGGCACAGAGTTTGAATAACTAGCTGTTCTGACTTTAGGCAACTCTGACAAAACTGGTGATAGTGTGACAGTGGGGATAATGGCCAGTTTTTGTGCCTCAGTTTTGTGTTCTGTGCTTTATTTCATAGCCTTGTGCTATGACTAAGGACACAAACAATGAACATACTGTGTTTCATAGTGTTTTTTTCTTCTGCTGAGTCTGTCATCATTTTCATTCTTCCACATATACAACTTCTAAAGCTATGTCCCCATGGAAGTAAATTGCAACATTTAGAGTTATTACTGCGTTACAAAAAAAAAAGAAGAAAGCATTTCTTAAAAGCCAATAATTTCACAGGTTAAAAATGCCATATCAGCAGGAGCCCAAGGGATCATACTTTATTCAGACCCTGCTGACTACTGTGCCCCAGGAGTAGATGCTTATCCAGATGGCTGGAACCTTCCAGGCAGAGGAGCCCAACGTGGAAATGTGTTAAACCTGAATGGAGCTGGGGACCCTCTAACACCAGGTTATCCTGCAAGAGGTAAGTGAAAGGTCTATACCTTGGGCCATCAATCACTTTATAAACTGGTGCTGGAAGCTATTGTGGCACTAGAAATTCACCTATTTTCAGTACAGATGCAAAGCAAAAAGCTGCTTAACATTATTTTTAGCAGTAGTTAATTTTCCTATTACAGCCTAAATTCTACTTGTTTGTCATTTCAGCTGGTTGCTATTGAGTTAGGCAGTGAAAGTAAGTTTTTAGGAATATCTCTTTGTATGGTCTCAGCTTTGTAACTCTTAGAAAAGCAGGACATGCAGGTTTGCAGACTGTGAAGCGGTAGAAAATGGCTGAGAATTTATGGCCATTTTTAAATATCTGTGTTTTTCAAAAGTACCAGTTTAGACTATAGTCTACTATCAAAGAGGAGTAATAGCTTTGCTTGGAGGTATGTTTCCTTGCTGATCCTAAATTCCAAGCACAAAATCAGTTTAAAATCCTCTGTACAGGGAGTAAAATTTCTGTATTAAAAAAAGCAGGAGTTTGGAGTCTTGCGAAACTTGGCACCATGTGCTTGTCTTGTCCTTGTAGGCATCCTGGACTTAGTCTGAACTAAGACCAGTCCTGTGTACCAATGGAACTGGAACACAGGGGTGCTTCTGGAAAGCTCACTGGCTTGTGTGACCATTGTTGGGGGCATAAGACAACACCATACTGAGAAAACAGGATAGATTTTGTCTGCCTGGCCCACCAGATTCAGAGACATTAACTGTCTTCAACATCGGTAAATGCATCTGTGGATGTCTTCTGCAGCTTGCCAACAGACTGCACAGGGGCCACCTTGACCTCACACACCAGCTTGGTTGTCCCACAGTCAGCTTTGAGGAGATGTAGTAATATGGATGCACAGCAAATCTAACCTTGCATCAAATGTGAGGACTTCTTGTACACAGCTGTGCAGATGCACTATCGGGTTTGCGGTTCTGTCATTACACATAGGTTTCCTAGAAGCAATATCTAAGAAATTACATAAGCGTTAAAAAATTGATGCATGCTTGTGGCTACTCTGTGGCTGCACTATTCAAGAGTATTTCCAGTTTGGTGAAAGGTGCTAAGAACACTATAAACTTGACATTTTGTTCTGGTTTCTCAGAGTACACTTTCAGGTATAAAGTTAATGAAGGTGTAGGGATTCCCAAAATCCCAGTTCATCCCGTTGGATATCATGATGCAGAAGTATTATTACGGTGAGTATATTTCAGTCCTTGTCATCAGAAGTCAGTATTCACAAACAAGCTGTGAAAATTTTTGTGCTAAGATGATGAAATCTATGCTGTTTCTTGTATTTATAGTTCTTTTGTGTTAGTGTGCACTTCAGAAAATGTGGAAAATTAAAAGCAACCTGTTTCTGGCTTAATTTTCTTAAGAATTTTGTAAACCCACCTTGGTTTAGGTGCAGTAACCATTAAGGGAATTTCTGGGTTTAGCCTACTCGTCAACTACGTTTGTCTTGGTTTTCACTTAACAGTGCAATGGGAGGACCTGCAGCTCCAGACAGCAGTTGGAAAGGAAGTCTCAATGTGTCTTATAACATAGGGCCAGGATTCACAGACAACTCTTCTAAAAGGTCTGTTTTAACACTTGCCTATTTATAAAATACTGCAAAAAAAATCTCAACGAGAAAAAGACTGTGAAACAATACATCTAGAGAGATCCTGGAGAAATTTACTGCCTTCTGAGTGGGCAACACTTGGTGATAACTATTAGAATTTGAAAATAAATTGTCAAAACTATGGTTTTGCTCAGTGTCCCTAGTGTCAATGGATAGACAGATTCAGAGGATGTAAGTCCAGCCCTGTCATTCCAATTTTAATGCATACTTTAAGGTTCAGACATTGTTTCACTGATCCTTCAAAAAATGGCTATATATCAGTAAGTAGACATATTTTTAGTACTGTTGAATTAACCCTAAACTTCCTTCTCACTTCAAATCTGGTCTTTCTTTTCTGTTTTGGATGACCAAGCAATCAATAGGACAGCCGGCTTGTACCAGTCCAATGGGGAAGGACTGAGAATTCAGTAGTTCTATGTATGTTTCCCTTCTCCACTGGAAGCCTCCCAGGGTTTCTACGAACTTAGAGCTGTTAAGCGTGGCAATGATTTCGGAGTCTACCAACTGTCCCCCAGAGCTGGTAGGCCCCTTGATTAATAACAGGATGGAAGAGCCCAAAGCATGTAAATCTTACTCATTTGTTTGGGAGGAACTGGCTTTTGACCAGTTGGACTAGCAGTAGTATGTTTGCAGTTTACAATTTTTCAGCTCTAACAGAGAAATACAACTGTCCAGGTCTCCAGCACTGACAGAGTCCCTCCCTAGCAGACGAAGCCACATCACAGTTGCATATGGTGCTCAGGGATCTGGCTGGCTGTCAGGGACCATCACAGCATTCTTCCTTGTTTATTACTGATAAGCTGCAATAGATAGAGATCACTTTTGTATCACTTTTTCACATGAAAGTACTTTCAGTTCCTGTGAGATATTCTGTGAAGACTGGTAGAGGACCACAATGAACAGTGTGTAAAAATGGTGTATCATTATCACTGCTCCACCTCCTGAGAAACAGGAGTATGCCTGAATATATGATTTTATAAAGACTTCATTGAGAATTACTCTTTTCTGTTCTAGTGCTAGCTGAAAATGAATAAAGTAGGAATGAATAAATAAGAAAGCATATTTGACATAATTAATGTGCTGTCTGGAATGTCTTGAAGAGCAACAGTGAGAAAAGAAACAATATGATTCATCCACAAAACATATACACCGGAAAGATTTTTGAATGCACTTTCTAACGTCTTTATACTTGATAGGGTAACAGCTTTTGTAAATATGAGCTAATCCTACATATACTTCTTTCTCAGAGTTGCTCCATATCAAAATGAACCTTATGAGTCTAGGTAGAAAGTCACTCGCACATGGAAAGTGTGCAAGTATATGCATGCTCAAGGCACTGTTGTCAGTTATTTTCTGGGCAAAGATCCAGTAGCTGTCCTGAAGTAGGTTTTGATTTTGACAGCTATGCAGATTTGCTGCTGAAAAGATAACTTCAAATGTGAAACTCTTGGAGTTTTGCCAGACACAAAAAAAGCATTGTTTGATGCTTTGTTTCTTCTAAAGGTCAAGAAGGGCTGAATACTACATTATTTTTAGCTCTCCTAATATCTGAATTTCCTTCCTTTTTAAAAATTTTACAAGCGGATTTTACTGAGGGGCAAGGGATGGAGGACTGACAAATCTTGATCACTTAGATCTGCTGTCCTAAACAGACATTTCAGTTTATCCCTGGATTAATATTTCTAATGAACTTCTCTCCAAGTTCTGTCTTATTACACAGAAATGTGCTAGAAAACCAAAGTGTATTCTTTACAAAAATATGTATTTCCACAATTATCATTTTAGTGAGAATGTAAATGCATTTTTAATGACTGTAGATGCTTTTCGGTTTACTCCTCTAATACACAATTATCCTGTTGGATCCCATAAATAATAATTCAATAAATTCTGTAAATATTTGAAAGTTTATAGATTGGTCCACTTCACAGGGCTGTTGCTATGGCATCTTTCTGTCAGCAGGTTAACTTGAAATAGTAAACGGGACACAGACAGCATGACAGGTTAGATCAGTGCTGAACACATAAAGCAGAACAGAAACACAAACTTTCTGGCTTAAAAGCTGTAATGCTGACTTTTTATTGCCTTCTGCGTCAGAAATCATTACTCCATACTGCTTTTCATTTCAGAAAAGTCAGAATGCATGTTCATACAAACAATAAAATAACACGAATTTACAACGTCATTGGCATCCTCAGAGGAGCTGTGGAACCAGGTGAGCGTCGCGTGCTTGAGGATTTTAATTCCTTTTTTATGAGGTGTTTGGTGAAATTGTTCTGATGTTGCAAGAAACTTCAGGTTTTTTAGGTAGCCAGATATTACAGAACCTCAGAAACCCCTAATAGTTGTCCTGTCCCTCCCATGACACTTTTTTTCATTGGCATTCCCAAGAATATATTTGAATGGGAATGCTAGAGTGATACGTCAGAGAATTTTTTTTTTGTTGTAATGCCTGTCATTTTACAGTAGGTTTCCTCTTACATCATTCATACATTTTCCCTTTGCAAAAATTGACACAATGCAAAGTACAGAAAACTTGTGATGATTTGGGACCTCAACATAATGTTTTTGATACTTCATAGCAGGCTATACACATGAAAGACTTTTAAGTGGAAAAATATGTATAAAATGTTTATTGTCTTCATTTATATACTTCAGCAAAGCAAGTGGATGATTGCAGATTACCTTGAAAAATAAATTTGTAGCAGTGGTATTAAACTTCATATTTCGTTTGGCACAAGTAGGGATGCAATCAAAGGAAATACAGGTAACCTAAATGTATTTTTAATTAAGGATTGATATTATGTGTTTGTTTCCAGACAGATATATTATTTTAGGAGGTCATAGAGACTCTTGGGTATTTGGTGGTATCGATCCAACTACGGGTGCAGCTGTTCTGCAAGAGGTTGTACGGAGTTTTGGTAAAATGAAGATGGAAGGTAACTTACTTATTATAGATACAAAATGATGGATATGGAAAACAGCAGCTTTGAGGAACTGTGCTGAATGTTCCCATAAGCAGTTGTGTTTTAACTTTTCACTTCTGCAGAAAGTTTTACTTCTCTTTATGAAAGATGCAAATTCATTGAAGAGATGCATATGTAGCATTGCATCTTAGTTGGCTGAATTTATTCTCTCATGTCTCTCATCAGTGTAATCATACCCTCGTAGCTGTGTGGAATGAAAATATTGCATTAAGAAGAAGTGCCTCTGCAATAATATGTTCCTCTAAGGAGTTGAGAGAGAAATGTTTTTGCTGCTATATCAATTAATTGCTATTTTTTTAAAGTGATTTCAATTAACTGGGATGATCTTTCACAAGACTTTCTAATTTTACGTTGAATTTTCAAGTTTAACTCTGTGATTACAGGTTGGAGACCTAAGCGAACTATTATTTTTGCTAGCTGGGATGCAGAAGAATTTGGATTATTTGGTTCCACAGAATGGGCTGAGGTAAATAAAAAAGAGTGTAAGGAAAGCAAAACTTGAAAATCTGTTGCAGGCAGCTGCAGTACCCAGTAGTGTCTATTCCTAGACTGTAATCAATAGCTTCAAGGTAAAACTGAAGCACAACAGATTCCTTCACGTGCTGTGAGGCCCTCTTATATTTATACAATTTACCTACCTAACTTATTACAACATAAGTGCACTAACTCTTCTAGGATTTAAATATTTACTTTGATTCAAAGCTAATGTCCCTCAGTGGTGTCTGTGTGGAAATCTATCCCTTCATTTAACAGAATGATAGCTTTTTATATAACCTAAATTGGTTTATTTTCTAACTTTCTATTTGAGAAGTTCCTTAGTTTCTACAAACTTAAGTCCAGGCCATGTACCTGTGATCCATAAGCACACCAACCCCTATGTGTGGAAGTTAACTCTCCTGGGCAAATAAAAGGATGGGTGTACTATAAGTGAATAGTTCAAAATTCGTGTGAAGCTTCCAGTATTGTAGAGTCTCAGGAGCAGGCCAATTTATTACTTCTGTAGTGGGCTCCCTGGCTGTATTCCTGCCTGATAGAAGGATGTTGGAAAATTCAGAAATGAGGTTCAGGATTTTTTCTTTTCTTTTCGCTGTTGGGCATAGTCAGTTCTTAACCCTGTAAGTGGATTTGTTCAGCCCCTCTAAGAAATATAGGTCTTATCAGAGTTCTCATTGCTTTATCTGTAAAATCCAAATTAGAAATGGAGCAGGCAGCAAATTGTTTGATGAAACACATTTCTACTGAACTGTGTCAATTTATTAGTACTGGAATGGTTTAACAGAAATGTGTTGTCTTGTTCTTCTGTTAGAATTTTATTTACAAGTTATATTTAGATATGTAGACAGAGCTTTCAAAATCTATAAAATAAAATATTTTAATCTTTTTTGTTTAGCTTATTGTCATGTATTTCAGTAAACCACAAAATTACATAGCAAAATGACATGTGACAAAGGGGGGAAAAAAACCCAGAAACATGCTCCCAAACACCAACGGCATTCCATCACTCTTCTGCTAACAAAGCTGAGATTTCTATTCCTTTGGATTTGCACAAATTCTTTCTGCCATAAATTGTTTGGCTTCCAGCTGCAATGGACTCTCTGCTTCTTATTCTTGCTTTATGGGACATTAGATGAAGAAAGCATAATTTAAGTTACCTTCAAAATCATTTACTGAGAGATTTTAAAGAGTTGGCATTAAAGTTTCATCCCACCTGAATTCCACTGGTAACAAAAGTATACTATGTATAGAACTTTATTTGCAATTTCTTTGTCTATGGATCTGTGCACATATTTAGATGCTGTCAATAAAAAATAAATAATTGTTTTAACTATGAGGAATATGAAACAATGACACTTAAAAGATCCATTTCTCTTGAGCAAGTCATGAATAAATTCGGAGTTCTTTTTATGTTTTGTCTGTTCACATATTCCTACTGCTGGTCTTTCATATTTTTTGTTTAATAATTTCATATCTAGTAATCTATCATGCATTATTTCATGAAACGGCAACTGTACTAGATTAGATAGCCATGAGCACAATTCATATGTGAATCTTAATGTTTTTATGTTATTGTTTTCTTGCTTTATCTTGGCAGTGTGCATTCCTCCTCTTTGACACATAAATTAGATTCAGTTTCTCTAGAGACGTTCCTCACAGCTTACATTCTTGTTTCCTGCAACTGCCAGATCTGTCATCCACTAAATCTGAAGGAAAATTAACCCATTATATTCACTGTCTTCTGTGTAACAAAAAGACTCTACAACTGTGGCAACATCTTTTTGTTACCTAGACAATCTCCACTGCTCATAATTGAAGGAGTTTCTTTATGTTGCAAATGCGCTTTTGCATATATGCAAAGCCTCATGTATACATATATAGGCTTGCTCCCTCCCTTCATATTCTTTTTGCAGAATCCCCTCTACTGTTTGTTTTAGAGATACCAATTGCATTAGGAAGTTCTCAATTACCAATCCAATTTTTAGCTCACATGACCTACAAATGATCAATTTGGTTATAAACAGAATGGATCAAATAACAATTACTAAACTAATTAGAATATTTATCACAAAGCCAAGACTTAGTAAAATACCACTTACTGATTAAAATATCAAACATAATTACCAGTTTGCAAAAAATTAAGCATGTGTGTGTATATATTTAGCATGAAGGCAATGCTTGGTTGACTCAAAACAATCAGTCAAACTCCGTTTAATAGGAAATGTCAGTGCTTTGACTCATCCCTTTTGGACATGGCAGAGCGTAGGAATGACAGTAATACTCAGTTTCTCAGTGTTAAAGTTGAATTCAGTGCTGGGAGTTGACGTGAATAACTAGGGATTAAAAGCGTGACAGAATTCTGGGTCACCTCACAGTCACGTGTTGCATGTTCAAAACCAGTTGATGTTCAGTTTGTTAATGTGCTATAGTTTCTAAGCACTGCAAGTGCAGAGTTAAAACGTGTAGAACCTTGATCTGCCCAGTTGCAATGCTGTTCAGCAATTTTCTTGTTCCATCTTCCTCCTGTGTGGTGCAGCCCACAGCACCTGCATTTTGTGGATGTTTTCCACAACAAATAAAGTCCCAGAAAGCAGGAGTGAATTTCATATGCCCAGACCACTGACCCATCCTCAAATGTTAGTAAGGGACATAGTGCTGCTTATACTGACTGGGTCCTGAAAGGTAATGCCATAAAAACCAGCGCACTTCACGTGCTCTTGACTAAATGTCACTAACTGAAAGTAATAATTACACTTTTCCAACCCAGGAAAATGCCAGAGTCCTCCAGGAACGGGCAGTTGCTTACATCAACACAGATTCTTCTATAGAAGGTGTGTCTTATTTTTAAATTCGCCTTACTTCACAGATGTCAATTTTAATACTTCACTGCATGTTCTTTATTGCGTCCAGAACTGGAAAACATAAGATAGGTAATGTGATGTTCAGGGTAAGTGTAGCAAATGCAGAATTCAGTGGAGAGAGAGAACTATTTAAATTCTCATGTTGCTTTCTTGTTGCAAATATGTTGCAAAAATGAGCTGCAGCCCACCTGTCTGGAGTCCAAAATGTCCCTTCTGGAGGAGTTTAGTATTCTGTGCTAATGAACTGAGCTGTCTGAATTTTAAATTCTCTCGTAACTACATTAGCTTTAATTTATAGTTTTAAGGTATGGTAGACTGCTCCTTGTTCTGATTGCAGTTCCAGCTCACTTTCCTGTGGAATTACAATACGTTGGGACACTATAATTTATTACAAACTCAAGATAATTTGTGTCAAGACCTTGGGTTTATATTTTGTGGTGGTGGGAAATAATTTTGGTGCTTTGGGCCATTGTGGTCACCTTTGTTCACTGCTATGAGCAGGGAGGATGTGCAGGGAGTTGCATATGTAATATAACAGGGCTCTCCTAGAAAAATAAGAACTGAAGAGCGTTCCACAAAAAAAAACCTGATCCACCATTATCCAATGTACTACGCCTTTCAAATTCTGAGAAGAATCTGGCATACAGAAATGCTGTTTAGAAACCAGACTTTGAATTTTGGGCACAGCCCTATGACCTAAATCACAAAATCCTTAAACTATACTGGGCTTTATTACAGAAGGATTTCATTTACCGTTGTTTGTGCTGAAATAGTAGTAGAGTCCTGTGAAGCTGTCCTGTATCATAACCTGAGTTATTTAGGGCATTGCTCTTGCCATGTTAAACCCAACTTATTTGAGCTTACTGTGTGTGAATAAAATGGATATCAACAGACATATTTTAAAACCCCTTTTATTCCTGTCAGCTGAAAATTTTGTCTGTCACAAAAAGACTGGAAATAAAGAAAAACCAAACCCGTTTTCTAAATGCTCAGTTGGAATTGAGGTATAGGGAGGGTTAGAGCTATTCCTTCAATTATGCAGCCTACATGCTGTGTAAAAAGTAGAACAGAATTTCACGCCTAGAAGATCTCGCGAATGAAATAATAGCTTTACGACTTCTTCATATTCTCAGCATGGATTGTAAGACATATTTTTTAGTTGGTTTGCAGCCAACATGCTGCTGCCTTAACAATTTTCTTCCAAATCTTGATTATTCAAACAAGTCTCTTACTTTACGCATTGAAGAAAATGTGAAACTAAAACCACTGGAAAATAAATCCATAGTAAGGAAAAAACCACCAAATTCAGTATACTGTTTTAAGTATCATGGACACCTTTCACCTGGCTGAGCATTAAAATCCCCTGCAGAGCCATAGCATCCATGTAATCTGCCAATTATTTTGTTTATCATCATACATTCTCCACAGCACTTCTTATGCCATGTTTTAGACAGCAAATTATTTCTGTTCATTGTCCTTTAGCAATGAAAAGAAGGATAGTGGGTTATCCTTTTGAGCATTTTTGTGACTTCAGTTTCCGGTTCTCAAATACAGACTCTCCTTGGAAACATTATTAACATCTTGTATTTTTTCTTTGATCATGGGGTTTTCTGTAATTGTCAGTCTAGTCCTCTTGTGAGTATACAGTGGGCAAAGGATGAATCAAAGGTCTAAAGCCGTGTCAAAAGCTAATAACAGTGTCATCTGAGAGCATATGTTTTATTACATCTAAGCCTTCTCACCCCTCTTCCTCTCTTTGTTGTCTGTATTTGAGGGCTGAGGTGTTTACCCAGCTGCTGACTAGTGGCTGTATTCTATAGAGAAGACTTCTGCCTGCCTCAAAATTGGAGACAGATAATTTCTTTTTTCAGTGGGGGTCTTGCTGATGTAACTGACAACTTCAGTATGAGATGTTTACCTTGCTGAACATAGACTGCAGGCAGTGTGGAAGCCTCACGGATGTAAAGTGTAGAAGACATGGTGTGGTGGTAGAAGGGAAGGTTTAGGGGACAGTAGATGAAAACATTACTCTGCATCTTGGATGAGGTGCTTGGACAAGTGGACAAGGGAAATGCTATGGATGTCATGTATCTGGACTTCCGTAAGGCCTTTGACATGGTTCCCCACAACAGTCTTCTCTCTAAATTGGAAAGATACAGATTTGATGGGTGGACTGTTCAGTGGAAGAGTAATTGGCTGGCTGGTTACATCCAGAGGGTAGCAGTCCATGGCTCAAGGTCCAGATGGAGATCAGTGACAAGTGGTGTCCCTCAGGGGTCTGTACTGGGACCAGTACTATTTAATATATTCATCAATGACACCAACAGAGGGATCGAGTGCACCCTGGGCAAGTTTGCAGATGACACCAAGCTCAGTGGTGCAGTTGACATGCCCGAGGGACAGGATGCCATCCAGAGGGACCTGGACAGGTCTCAAGGAGTGGGCCCATGTGAACCTCATGAGGTTCAACAAGGCCAAGTGCAAGGTCCTGCACCTGGGTCAGGGCAATCCCCGCTATCAATACAGGCTGGGGGATGAAGGGATTGAGAGCAGCCCTGCTGAGAAGGACTTAGGGGTACTG
>Ga0065711_1035183_pt1 | contig 22684 bp, 12 predicted proteins | sample Hoacrofraction12_FD_59098 | JGI IMG/M metagenome (GOLD analysis project Ga0065711, IMG submission 59098) | Hoatzin crop microbial communities from Cojedes, Venezuela - Epithelial fraction 12 v2 (version 2) | ecosystem: Host-associated > Birds > Digestive system > Esophagus > Crop | place... | reverse complement strand
CCCCCCCGCCACGTCCCACACCCGGTACCCAGCATGAGGCACATGGTATGGAATACGCTGTTCTGTTTGGCCAAGTGGGGTCAGACCGCCCGGCTGTGTCCCTTCCTGGATTCCGGTGAAAATTAACCCTGTCCTGGCCGAACCCAGGACAATAATTGCAACCTGCTGTAGGCGACCCTGCTTCAGCAGGGGAGTTGGACTAGATGACCCACAGAGGTCCCTTCCAACCCCTACCATTCTGTGATTCTGTGAATAACAAAACCTCTTTTCTCATATAAACACGTTTGGCATGATGACCATTCCTGTGATTTTCATATTGTACTGAGAACAGAGAAGCTTAACTCTCAACTAGCTTTCAGCATGGAAAGTAAACTCATCTTGTGCTTTTGAGCCCATACAGAATATAGGTATCTCACCAGAAATGAAATCATAAAAACAGAATAGTTTAGGTTGGAAAGGACCTTAAAGATTATCTAGTTTAACCCACCTACGTTACGTAGGGACATCTTCCACCAGACCAGGTTGCTCAAAGCCCTGTCCAGCCTGGCCTTAAACACTTCCAGGGAGGGGGCAGCCACAGCTTTTTTGGGCAACCTGTTCCAGTGCCTCACCACCCTCATAGTAAAGAATTTATTTCTTATGTCTAATCTAAATCTAGCTTCTTTTAGTTTAAAGCTATTACCCTTGTCCTATCATTACATGCTCTTGTAAAAAGTCCCTCTCCAGATTTCTTGTAGGCCCGCTTCAAGTACTGTAAGGCTGCTATAAGGTCCAAATGTCAAAGTGGTCCACCTGTCAAATCCACATCTCCAATTTAGAGACAGGGATGTCATGCAGGACAGTATCAAATGCTTTGCTCAAGTCCAGGTAGATGATGTCAGTTGCTCTTCCCTTATCCACCAAAGCAGTAGCCCCACCACAGAAGGCCACCAAATTTTTCAGGCACAATTTGCCATTAGTGAAACTATGTTTGCTGTCACCAGCCACCTACTTATTTTCTATATGCCTTAGCAGAGTTTCCAGGAGGATCTGCTCCGTGATCTTGCCACCTTGTAGTTCCCCAGGTGTTCCTTTTTTTGCTTTTCAAAAATGAGGCTTATGTTTCCCCTTTTTCTGTCAGTGGGAACTGCACTGGACCACCAAGACTTCTCAAATATGGTGGGTAGTGGCTTTGCAACTTCATCTGCCAGTTCCCTCAGGACCCGTGGATGCACCTCGTCAGGTCCCGTGGACTTGTGCACCTTCTGGTTCCTTAGATGGTCTCAGACCTGATCTTCTGCTGCAGTGGGTGGTTCTTCATTCCTCCAGTCCCCGCCTTTGCCATCTGTGACTTGGGTGGTGTGGCTGGGGCATTTGCCAGTGAAGACTGAGGCAAAAAAGTCATTGAGTACCTTGGCCTTCTCCATGTGCCAGGTAACCAGGTCTCCTGTTTCCTTCCAGAGAGGGCCTACATTTTCCCTAGTCTTGCTTTTACCACTGATGTACCTACAGAAGCTTTTCTTATTGCCCTTGACATCCCTGGCCAGATTTAATCCTGCCAGGGCTTTAGCTTTCCTAACCTAAGCCCTGACTGCTTGGACAATTTCTCTGTATTCCTCCCAGGCTACCTGTCCTTGCTTCTACCCTCTGTAGGCTTCCTTTCTGTGCTTGATTTTGTCCAGGAGCTCCTTGTTCAGCCATGCAAGCCACCTGGCATTTTTGCCTGACTTCCTCTTTGTTGGGATGCATCGCTTTGAGCTTGGAGGAGCTGATGTTTGATTAACCAGATTTCTTGGGCCCCTCTTCCCCTCCAGGGATTTATTCCATGATACTCTACCAAGCAGGTCCCTGAAGAAGGCAAAATCTGCTCTCCTGAAGTCCATGGTAGCAAGCTTGATTTGCACCCTTCTCATAACCCTAAGGATTATGAACTCCACCTTTTCATGTTCATTACAGCCAAGGCTGCCCTTGAGCTTCACATTCCCTACTCGCTCCTCTTTGTTGGTGAGAACAAGTTCTGGCATAGCACCTCTCCTCACTGGCTCCTCTGTCACTTGAAGCAGGAAGTTATCAACACCTCCCAGGAACCTCCTGGATCGCTTATGCCCTGCTGTTTTGTCCCTCCTCCAGATATTAGGGTGGTTAAAGTCCCCCCACGAAGACCAGGGCTTATAAACATGAGGCTGCTCCTATCTCCATCCACTTGATCTTCCTGGTCAGGTGGCCCGTAGCAGACCCCCACTATAATGTCACCTGTTCAACAAATTACCTGATCTACTGGATCATTCAGCAGCTCTTAGAGAAAGTCTAACATAACAGTAAAATAGATAATCCCTAACTGACTGAAGATATAAACTGATGCTTACTCCAGCATTATACAGCACATACACAGATGCTAGCTTGCATCTGGAAACAATACAGATATTTCAGCAGAATGCCACAGTTACACTGCTATATTCTTTTCAGCCTCAAATAGCTCAAGCACCACAGCAAAACTCATCTGGATTGTTTTACAATTGGCCAAATCAAGTGTCTCTGCATCCAAAATTATTTTATAACCTAAATAAACTTGAATCATCCTAAATTCTCCCCTTTATGTCCTTAAGGCTTCCTAGGAAAGGAAAAAATTTTGATAGATCAAGTAAAGAACGACAATTATGACCTTATTTATATATATCAGAAAATTCAAGCTCAACTCTAAGTTGTCCTGAATGAAGGAATCCCTAAACCATTAATCACTGACTTCAAAGGATGTAAAATTAGATCACAGGCCAAGGAAAAATCTAGCATGATATGGTTCATATCCACAACCATCTGATTTATTTTTGAATATTAATTTCATTACATCTCCACTGTATGTTTTTGTCACAGTGTAAGACTAGGTAGGAGTTATATAAAAGTAATTGATCAGATTCACCACCTGCACCACTATTTGAAGAACATTTACTTTGCTAAATTATTCTGTTAGAATATTTAGTGACTATCAGATTTTCCAAACAATGAAAGACAAATCTATCAGCCAACAAATCCCCATAAAGCAATTAGAGAAGCAATTAATGAATGTTAGATCTTAGAGAACAGAACAATTGCCTTTGTGGTGTGTAAGAAAGGCGCTTTTTTTTTTTAACTTCTCAAAATGTCATTCCAAACAAAGCAAAATTTTTTTGTGACTATACCTCCTGTACCTCATCTGTTAGGTATGTCTAGGACTGTTGAAGCTAGTCTATTCATTGAATGGAAATGCTGCATTATTGTCAAATATTTCAACTTTTTAATCACTCAGAAATCATAAGTAGTTCAAGAGGTTTCTCAACAATTTTTGTAGCCAGAGAAAAAACACTTATTTTGACAGAAGTACAGTTGTACCCTTTTATAATAAGCACAACTGTCTTATAAAGCTATAGCTACAGCTATTTACACTAAAATTCTTATTTTTGTTAATGTTATTTGGTGCTATTTATTAAGTCTATTATCTCCATACTATATTTCAATATTAAATAGGTCATTTACAACTTAATTTTTAAGGATATTTTAAACTAGGTCATTTTCACAATAAGAGTATGTGCAAATTACGATTTTCCCCTGAAACTACCTAATTTTTTAGATGAAATAGAAAGTTTAATATATAAATTATATCTATAAAAGTACTAGAAATAAAGATATTAAGCATTTGATCAATATATTTTTGTTTCATATCATTACTTGTTTTCACTGCTTTAAAAATGTGATTAATAAGTTTTTGTACTTAAAGTAGGAAGAAGAATGATAAGTAGACCCAGGAAACTTTGATACATAGAGCACAAGAAAATCTTAACAAAAGTTTTCATTGACAAGAAAGCAAAAATTCCATTTATGGCTGATATTTTTTCTGTTTTCCATGAAGTACAATATTTTCTGTCAGAGAAACCTCAAAGTATTTGTAAGAACAACTAATTTTTTTCCAGAACAACTCAGGACACCACTTGGCTCAGTCTTTCTATGGCCTTGTTTTCAAAATGTTTAGTGCTTTCATTCTGGTTTCAGGTCAATCTTTCAAAATTGAGATACATAAAACTACTAGTCATTTTCCAACACTTTAGGTGTCATTTAAAAATGTGCACATATATTGAATCTAAATTCCTGTAGTTTTTCCATGGTGTCCACTCATTTCTGCCCTAATGGAGGAAATTCAATAAGTAAGGAAAATATTTTGCTGACGTATTTACTGTTATTACAGCCATTACTTTGGTAATAAAGATTTGGGCAACATAGCTTCTAGTTATCAACTCATCTGTTTAGAAATGGGGAAGATGACACCATTTCAGCAGAGAATCCGGTGAGCAAGTAGAAAGCAAATCCATATAAAAACCTCAGGCTGCAGCTTCTGCTTTGCTGCTTCACTGATGAGTAACATGTGGCATATGATAGTTTTAATTAGTTAGACAATTAGTTATGAAACTTCAATCTAAAAATGATAAACGTGCTGAAGAATCAGATGCAAGAAAGGACGCAAATAAATTTTCCTAAGACTTTGTATGATTCACTATAGAGACGTATGTAGTGTAGACATACAGGATTTTTTTTTTCTACTTTAAGAATGTTGACTAGATTTTTTGCCAATTTGAATAAAGTAAACAAAAATCCCAGTAAGTGAAAAACTGAAAGCATCAGTCAAATACTAGAATTCCTAGGCCCAAATATTGTCAGTTCTGTGATCTATGTCACAGGATCTCCACTTTTTATTGTGGTTAGAAAGTGATTTTCAGTCAAGAGTCAAGTAATTTATGTTTTATTGGAATGATCACTCAAAACCCAGACATTTTACTGAACTAGTGAAAGCAGGCCTCAATGAGCCATGAACTTTAAGGACTTATTCCTACATTCTCTGCATTGTGAAAATACCTATAGTTTAAGAGCTGATTCTGAAAACTTTGCTTCAGCTATACAGTGATTTTTCTGTTCCATTGTAAAGATAAAGTAGGGGCTGATTTAATATCCATTTGAAGCCAATGGAAAGAAAATGTCTGATCTTCAGCAAATAACGTTTTTAACCTTGTAGTAAGTGTACTGTAGGGCCACATGATTAGGTGATATTCTAAGAGACTAGCATTGATATCAGGAGTTTAATCTGACAGTGTTCCTCTGTGAATAATGAAGAAAATTGTTGTCTAAAGAGTTATTCAAAACATGATTCTTTGGCCCAAAGGAGGAACCTAACCTTTGCTCCCTTGGTGGACTACGGAAGAAAAAAAAAACATAGAAAGTTTAGCCTCAGCATTGATCCATGCAAGTAAAACATAAGAGAAAATATTATAATTAGAGGTCTACCTTTGGTTGTTTCTATACATCTCAGGTTCATTGTAAATATCCATACGATAACTACGCTCAGTTTTTTATATAGTTCTTTCCTTCATTGCTTCTGATACATATTCTTTTTGTCAAACCCTTACTGTCAAAATCAACATAGCAAAAGAAAAGCCACAGTTTTGAAAAACTATCCATTTAAACAAATACTAATACAACTACAAATAGTCTTTAATTCAAATCAGCTACCTACACAGATGTAAGACATTGCTCAAAAGAACAATTTTATTTAGACTACCAAGTACAAAATATGGTTATACTATAAAGAAAATCTATAACAATTATTACATATTTGTCCACAACGGATAAAAAAGTTAAAGCCATATGGTGTAAACCTGTTTAAATCCAAGAAAAGAAAAACACATCAGCAATTGTTTTCTTTGATTTTGTGCAACAATTATTTGCTTGGGAACAATTCTTTCATTGTTATCATGAGAAAACATTAATAGACAGAAACCTAGCAATGGTGCTGAAGGCCCCAAAAGAACAAGAGTCAAGCATATAATTTAACAAATGATAATACAGTGGAAATGATGCTCCACAAGTGCATAGCAAATTCTGTGTTGATATAATTAGTTTTATTAAAAATACTCTAGATGACTGTAATAACATTTAGCGCCATGTTTCAGAATGTACACAAAATCAGAGATAATTTTAACACACATAAGTTTTAAATAGCTCTCAGACGCTGACTGTGTGTCCTTATTACCTATAATCACTTCAAAGCTATTACCTTTCGTAGAACAAATGGCTTGATGCAGCTTACTGTTCTTGGGGTCTCTGTCACTACCACAATCTAAATATTAATTCTGCCTTTTATTTTATGGTTTATCATACTAATAATAAGGCACAGGTTTGTATAAACTCAATGCTGGTTAATTTTATTGCCATTTTGACTTGCCTCACTCAAAACAAAGACTGCTTCCCCACCAAGATGAAAGCATGAAAGACAGTGTTTGCCCTTTTCATGACAGAGATAAAAGTTATTTCACTTTTTTATTTCTTTCGTCCTGGAACAGAATTACTCAGTCCTGAAAGAGATTGTACTATGGAATCTGAAAAACATTTCTACCAATGTTGTTACTAAAACTGATGTATCTTACTATCAGTAACTCATAACATTTTGGTGATGAAGAATTACCAAAATTTTTGTCATACATTGTCTCATAGTTAAGCTTCAAGTGACCCTACAGATAAAATATATATGGTAGCTTCTGGGCTTCAGTATGAACTTAGTTCTTTATATCAAAGAGTGTGCTGTAGAGTTTACCAATGTATTTTTTGTTGAAAGCAGAAATAGAATGACTGGACACAACACAGCTGAAAGACAAAAACAGCATGTTTCTAACACAGCAGAGACCACTTTTATCAGCATTTCTGCTATTGACAGCAAATGAGCCTTTCCATTGTATTTTTATGAGATACATAAATTTTGCATTATTGCTGTCATGTGTAGGTACAGAAGGAATGCGCAACAAATCTTAGTCCTTTTAGTAGGCACAGTGGAGACGTTAGTAGGTAAATTTTGCATCTAACCAGAGCTTGTTGGCTTAAAACTAACACACTTGGGTGGTCAAGGGCATGTGTTATGGATGGTTTTGGATTGGGTTTTTTATTGCTGTGTTTTGGAAGAAAGGGTGGTTTGCTGCAGGTAGTCTCTGCTCTCTTTCTCTGGTACACCCAGATTCCAGGTTCCATTCATAATGAACTTTAAGACAGTATGATTTTTGAGTACTTTCACTCAAAAAAAGTGTGTATTTACAAGGTGCTATAATGTGGAAATAAAATATTTCCTCGATTCAATGTAAACGAAATAATGGAAAGTCTGATCAGTGTTTGAATCTGGAAGTGCATCACTTTGAGCCATTGCTGAATTGCTGTTATGGAAATCCAGCACAGTGATCTTTACAAGATGAAATAATCTCCAAGCATAGATTTCATGCGCAGCTAAACATGTTTTCACAACCCTGAATACCACTATGAACGAAGTATCTGTACTTAAATTCTACAAGTTATTTGGAAATAAGAGAAGTCTTGAGAAGTGGAGCAATGAATTTTGGTTAGGACATACAAGGCATGGCAAACTAAAAGAAATATATTCAAACATTTTTAAGTAAAGGTTGAGGGAAAAAAGATACATGATAGAATGAGGTCAACAAACAGAGGAAGAGAAGTATGCATTACAGACGAAGCTGAACAGGGAAAGAACAAAGCTATGTTTATAACGTTTCAGTGTGAAGTGTGATGTGATACCTAAGATTGTTTTGATTCAAACAGTAACAAACACTATACAATGTACATTTACCACAAAGTAACAAGTATTTAGGAGCTACAGCTACATGGAAATGCTTAAAAAATACCTGTAGTGGCTGACTGATCAGGGATGTTTCTAGCGGTCACAAAGCAGAGCCAAAACAATAATTGTGTTCAAAAAATATGCACATCCACCATAGAGGTAACGAAATGATGGTTTTATTCAACCAAAATTGAACAGACAGGTATAACTACAAGCTATTGTGAAGGTACTTAAGCTAGTTTTAAATTAATTTGTATTCCGTTAGCATCGCATTCATGGAGCTCAGAGAACTCCCTAGAAACCTGAATAACTTAGATGGCTAGTCTTCACTGATATTTGCCTCCAGGTTTACAACCTTGAAGTTGTTTCCACTGCTTTAACTGTGTTTACAAATGGCATGACAGCAGTGTAGTCAAAAGAAAAACAGGCAAAATGTGATGGCATTAGATAGGGAGCTCTCTTTTCACCAAATTAGAACTTATTTGTAAATAAAGATACCACTAATTTCCACTAAGAAAAATAATCGCTCTTTTGAGCCTTTGCCTAGAAAAGCACAAGCCAAGAAAGTTAACAAAACATTTTCAGGGCAGCCTTTGTTTGTGATTTTTGCTCAGATTTTCTCATCATGATCAAAGAGCTTTTGGAAAACACAATTTATTTCTTTCATGTAATTCAGGTAGCATCTGTTGACAACCAAGTCACATAAAATAGGTTCAGCTTGCAAGTGAAGGGCACCATCACCTACATTATGCATTGACAAACATCTAAAAAACTCCCCCTCCAAGTTAATTATGTTGTGTTTTAGAGCTGTAGAGAAAGTAGCAGTAATTTTCTTCATAAAAATACCATTACTGAATGTTGCTGTAGTAAAACACAAAAAAAATTTCAAAAACAGCAATATAACAATTCAAAATTTTTCTTTGAAAATATCAATAAATTCAACTATTCTAATCAAAAATGTCAAGCTACGTCTGCTTAGAAAAAAATCTGTATTTCTACATTCAGGAAAGTTAAAAATAACTTTAAAATTGTAGATACAGAAATTATTAAAATTTATATATGTCTTTGAAAACCATAACACTTTCAAAAAGAAAATTGAAATAATCATTTAGGAAAGTAAAAACAGCAAAAAATCAAAAACTAATGCATAAGTGACAAATATTTTGATAGGTACCTGAATTTGCTCAATTAAGACTAAAGCAGATTGCATAACTTATTTTTCCTCATTGCTAAGTTTAAAAAAAAATTGGAAATGTAACATAAGATGGTTTTGTTCTATTTTGCCTTTCTAAGCATCTGTGCTATTTCAGAAGGTAATATATTCATTTTTAAAACAATGTTAAAAGATCTTTCCAACCATTGTCATGAAACAGACCAGTTAAGAACTGAAAGCTTATCAGTTTACAACATTCATACCCATGCTAACCACTATAAATTTTATACGTGTAAAGGCTCAGAAACCAAACTAACCCTCGGTACACTACATGGTTTTGTTCCTATCTTCATTTCATAAAAAGAGAGAAAGAGTACACACAAGAAGTGGCAAGAAACTATAGATACTTACCCATAATTACTGTTCAGCTCAAGTCTACTAAAAACACACAAAGTCTCTTTTAGTAGGTTCATCAGGAGATTGAAGCTGGTCTTACCAAGATTTTAGTTCCATTGCAAACATTGTATTTCACTTAGTCACCAAAATCATGAGATTCGTGTCTAATCTCAGATCTTCAACAATCATATAAGATCTAATCATCAATCTTTCTCTTTTATTACCATCCTTACATACTACCATGCAGTTTGTAAAGAACAGAGATCTATAACCACTTCCATGTAGAAGCAGGTGTTTCTCAGGCTACACAACCAAAAACATTTCCAGAGGAACAATATTGAGCAGCCGTTGCTTCCATCAACATGGCATTCAGTTAATAGACTGACAGCCACTGACAACAGTCAAGGAAGACTTAAAAACTGCTCTTTGCAACAATCATAAATTGAGCAAAGGTGAATTTTGCTGCCTTAACTAAGATTTTGACCTAGATCTGCCACAGATAACACTTTGCATTTATACAGCACCTGTCACCTTTCATCCCCAAGGATTTCAGAGCACTTCTCAATAAGGCAGTATTTCTGGAATAAGCAATCAGGAAGACATTTTAAGAAGTATTCTCCAAGTGGAACCTTTGACACTAACCAGACTAATTTTATTTTCAAAACTACTGGATAAGAGTTGGAAAAAATCCCTCCAAGGAAAGTTCTAAAAATAAAACAGCCACAGAAGTTCAATAAATCCATAATTACACCTTCTAACAGCCTGTAGCCCTGTAAAGTGTTGCAATAAGAACTCTGTATTTAATATGAGGATATTTACTTCTAAAGGCTAATATTTTTAAATCCCATTTTATTTCTAACAAAATATATAAAAGCATAGCTGTAATGAGTTCATCTTTCACCTCTGAGTAAAAACAATTCATTGCAGAGCTGCATTCTTAGAATAATGCGGGTCTAACTTTATAAATTATCTTTGAATTTTGTAGGTTAGATCACAGGGGTCTCATCCAATTATCAGTACATGTACACATGCCATGTCTGTCAATGCTGGCAAACCACTCCAGATTTGGCTGTCAGGTTCTTCCAAGGTAAAGACCATAACAGACCTTGCACTCAACGTGGGACATGAAGTCCACTGTAACCCAAGTAGGGGCTGAAAATGCTCCCGTCCTTCCACACCACCAAAGACATGCTACATCCATACTTCACAACAGACAATGCACCTTTCAATGTTTTTTATCTCACAGGAACTCTTACAATAACTCAGCACTTGCTCTGTCAGAGCTCTGCAGAAGAGATTCCCTTTTACAATGATAACTTCCTCATGAGAGGCAAATAGTGGTGAAGGAGTGGGAGCAAGAAGCTTGGCATCTGAGCTAGGTACCTTGCACCTTGGTCTGCAGTGGTCAGCTACACCAGTATCTGCCAGTGTTTAGCCTCCAAAATGCCTTTATGGAGCCAGACGCTGCTGTATTTATCTCAAAGCACAGAATTCCTAGAGGCCTGTGGACTCAATTAAAACATGTCCGTGGCAAGGGTTATTTTTCTCCTTGGAAAAAGATTACAGGGTAGACCTGGTGTCAACAGTGCTCACCAGCATCCAAAGAGACAGCACAGGTCAGAAGGAAGTGGAGGGAAGAAGCTCCTCCTTTGACATGTGGTAAAGCATATATCTATCTTCCAAAATTTTTACTCCATAAGTGAATAAAAATTTGTATTAAAATTCTGCAATATCAGGCTGTTATGGTTTGGCTGCGGCAGGGAACAAAAGTGCCACGCGGCCGCCCCTCTCCCCGCCAGGGTGCAGAGGATAACGGAAAGAAACAGGCAGAAACTGGTGGGTCGGGATAAGGGCAGTTTAACAGAACAGCAAACAAAAGGAACAGTAACAACAACGATACAGATAAGGGGAATACTACACAAAACAAAACAGACCCACCCGGAACCCAGCATGAGACACATGGTATGGAATACCCTGCTCTGTTTGGCCAGCTGGGGTCAGCCCGCCTGGCTCTGTCCCTTCCTGGAGTCTGGTGAAAATTAACCCTGTCCTGGCCAAACCCAGGACACAGGCACAGGGCAGCAAATAGCACGAAGACCAAGGACAGATGTCCTTGCCTTTCAGTGTTAACAATACCCACGTGCATCACAGCCTCATAAGAAGATTTGCATTAACTTTGTCCCTGTACCAGAAGCTTACAGAAACCTCAGCCTCAACTACATTAACACCCCGCCCTTTCAGTTTGACCTCCAAATGAGGACTTATATATGCCTGGTTTCAGGCAGCTTCTTTGTATCAAGCAACAAAAAAGGTCCTTGATAAAATAAGCACTTCTCAAAACACAACTCATCCAAAACAGTTGCTTTCCAACACTTCAGCTCTTGAACATTAAAGGCTGGGTTTCTTTGGGGGTTGCTTCAGAAAGGCTGTTTCTCAGATACAGCTATGCAGAGAAAACCTTCCCTAGACTCATGAATACTTATATCCAATGCAGATTATTCTAGATCAGTTCCTAGGTTCAAAGCACCAGCCTCCACAGAACATGAGAACTTTGACTGCTCCTATTAACACTTCTGTTTGTGTGCTTGTCCTCCTCATGAAGGAGGAGACAGGCACAGATTACAGACATGGCCACATGCAAAAAATTCCTATGCTGACAGCCTTGCATCCAGTTTTTTTGTAGGGCTATGAGTATATTTTACTAGCATGGCAGTGAGTCAGTCCAGGCAAAGCAAGGCAGGCTTTCTCACCCATGCTTCAAAATATCTGAAGAGGAATCCTGTGCAGAAGAGTCACAATTAGGTCACTTAAGGCAGGGCAGTGCAAACTGTGCAGTGTTGCCTTATGAAATGTAAGTTAACAGGTTGTAATGTTCCAGATAAACACACCAAAGTGAAAGATTATCCCATCTGCCCAGTAGACAATGTTGATCTGATCTTTATAGCTGTTGAAGTTGTATCATATTCAGAAAATCTTTGGTATAATCCTTAAGACTCTACTTAAAAAATAAACAACAATGTCAACTGAAATAACATCCCAAAGCCTCATCCTGGTCAGTGACTTCTGTGCCTATATGAATCTATGCACAGAATATAAATTTATTCAGAGCACCTTCCCCTTCATGAAACTGTTCCAAAATGAACAATTAGAATAGAAATGACCACAAAAAAATGAGACTATCAGGCAACTTTTGCCATTCTTACATTGCCGCTGTTAATTTTGAATAGACAGTGTTCAGCAGCACTTCAATATATAATAACGCTTTACTTTGAGGGTTTCTCCCCACCAAGTGTTCCGCCTTTAAACTTCTGAATCAGTGAAGTTACTTTCAGTTTACACAACTATGACTGAGGGACAGTTGTAGCCTCTAGTTATTTCTTTCACTTAGAGAGTTTTAAATCAGACCTTTTGATATAAAAATGGCCAATAAACATGACAAATCCTGAGAACTGCCTTCCATGGAAATGAGCAGGTGTAGCAGGTGTCCATCAGCAGTCAGGAGCTGATGTTACCTGTAGGGCAAAATGTATTCAATAGAAAAACAGTCTCTGAAATGGAATTAAAGTCCATGAGGCACTTCACAAGATAATTTCAAAATCACTCTTTGTACTGAAAAACACTTGCAACCAGAACTAAAGCTTGAGTCTCAAGCAATATTCTCATACCTTGCTGACTCAAAACTGATATTTTCTTTTTATTATATAAACTACACCTGATATTATAGCAAAGAGTGTGGTTTGGGGTTATTTTGTTTGGTTTTCTAATATTTTTGTTTTGTCAATTAAATTCAATAGTAGACTTGCAGCTTTCCTATACAGTGAGCAAGAAGTTATACAGATTAGCAAAAAATGTGCTCTAAACTTAATTTTGATGTTATGTTTTAGACAATATTTTTTCTAAATGAATCTTTCATCTAATGTATTTACTAACACTGAATAGACATCCAGATGAACTGACAAAGCATAAGAAAGTAATCGGTATCATGTAGTTTATTCTTAATGGATCTGGCATGCCATTCTATGGGAAGATACCATTAGTGTCTGCTGGCATTGATTTAATTAAATACTAATCAGAAGGCATGCCAACTGCTTGGCAGAAGTTAGGGTCAGAGCCAATTGTTTGTGGGCAAATGCTTAATCATCTGTATATCAACATTTTTTTGCCCTCAGGTAGATGAACAGAATGTCAGCTCCTTCGTAGTTTATGAATTAAGAGATAGATGGGTGGACAAAACAGGAAAGAAAGGATTTAGCTGCCAAGTTCTTTTCCAATATTTGAAAAGAATGGCTACTATAGTAACCTCTTAAAATTCTATCAAGATCACAATTTCACTGGTTAGAGGATGCATCAATATAAATAAATATTTTCTTTCAGTCTTTGGACAGTGCACTACTTTGAAGGTGAATTCACCAGTCAAAAGTTTCTGCTGAGTTGCTTTGTTTCTGCCACTTATGCCACGAACAGGTCCAAGGTTCTTTTATTTTGAACTCAGCGTGCCAATTTCAGCTGGTTTCCCCTCCTACAGGGCCAGAACTCCAGAACTTTTACATCCACATCTTTATTCCTCTGATGTTCTCTATCCAAGCAAAAAAAAAAAAAAACAAACATTGCCTTTGCAAATTTTGTCATGTTTTCCTTGCTGTCATCATAATGGTCAAGTTAATCACACGTGAACTTTTGGGTTTTTCTGTTTCTCCCTATTGATTTTGTCAAGTTTTCAAAGAGGAATATGGAGGTAGAAAATTTCATTTGATGAAAACTTCAATCAGTACAGAAGAGGTAGACAGATGTAATGATCATAAAAGCAAGAGATCCAAGCCAATCTCCATCTCTAATGAAGGTACTTTCTGCCTTTATAACATCCAGAATTATTATTAAATGTTGTAGTATGTTAACAGTGAATGTTTCCTCACCAAATACAATTAAAGAAGCACTTGAAGTAACATTTTGAAATTTTATTGCTAACATGTTTGCCTTTACAAGGCACACTTTGATCTACATTATCATTCAATATTGAGGTTGCAGATTAGTATTCCAGGACTCTTATTTTATGCTAGACTATTCCCTACAGTATGTTTGCTAACAAAAATGTTGACCTAAAATGAGATTGAAGTATCCGGACCATAAGTACCAATACTTAAATCTGGAATAACATGTGCTATTGGGGCCATATTTTACTGTAGAAGTCAATAATAGGAGATATTAAACACGTAGATCTTCATGGACTATAACGAAAAATTAATGTGTTACATGAACAGTAGCTGGACAACCAGAGCTGACATTTTTCCTAAGCAATGCATTACAATATTAGATAGATAAGTCATATACAAATCCTGCTTCAAAAAATCCAACATGTAATTCAACAATTCTGTAACCAGACTAATTATAAAAATTCTCAGACTCCTGTAAAAAAAAAATCTTTCTGTGCACAAGAGACCAGAAAAAGCAAATTCAGATTTCAATCTATGCTTAGAATTTAAGGATGTGCTGAAAGGTGTGGGTTTGCGTGGTGATTAGCAAGAAATCTGAGACAGAACTTATAATACAGAGTCTAAAATACAGCAATAAATTTATTAACACATACTAGAGGGAAAATATCAGAGAATGAAGTTCTAGATTTATTTCAAGTTAAAACCAAACATGTTCAATCTCAATCAGTTCAGCACAACTGTATTGAACACTTACCCTTAACTTTGCCAAAGCTTTAAGAAGGGTGCCAAGGCTTCCTGCATGGGGGCTTGTAACAAGAACCAATTTGTTCTTGTTAGCACTGCTTGTCCTGTACGTTTATAGTACCTTGTTGTATGGAAGCATCCCATGGTTACTTTTAGGAAGACTGAAATCTGCTTCCTGGTTTTGGTGAAGAGCAATGTAACTTTTTTCACGTTCCATTTGATGGACAAACATTGTTTAATATTAAATAATACTTCCTGCCTGACTAATGAAATGCTTTCCAAATGACCAGCAGGTGAAAATGTACATATACACACACTGACAGGAAAGACAGTTTGCTTAAACAATAGTCATCGAATATTGTGTGCAAATTTTGAATTTGCAAGAAGAAATCCAGAAAATTCAATGTTTGTTTCTACATAAATTAAGTTTAAAACACAAAGTAAATGTAATTTTTGCCGCAAGGTGTAAGTAATAGTGTGCTTTCTGGTCAGCTTTGATATCTCCCTTATGAAATGACTACATAATTTAAAGTTCAGGAACTCATGATTTCTTTTTAAAGCAATACAGAAATGAAACTGTAAGTTGATAGATTTCTTCTTAAAAATTGTTTGTAAAAGTTATGCTTTTATGCTTGATAAAATTCTGCATAGATTCATGGCTATGGATAGTAGCAGAAAGAAACATTATTTATGACCTATTACAGCAAAGACTGGTAAAACTGTTCTTTCTGCAATACTATACCCCGAAGTGTCTTCCAAAACAGTTTTTCAATTGTAACAGTCTTTATGAGAATATTACACATAAGACTATAATAAGGATGGAAATATTTCCTATTAAGCAACAATCTGCAACTAAAGCCCTGACAAATCAAAATGTATGCTTTAAATCAGTACTGCTGTAATGTGATCTAGTTATTTAAGGACTCATTGATCAATTTTTTTCTCCAGCTTTGATTTTTAAAGTTTGAATTTCTTAGGCCTTCTCATTTTGCTGTTTACCTGACACATTACCTTACTGAAATTTTTCTTGCATGAATGTTGATACAGTAAGAGAACGAACATGATAGTTACACTAAGTTGCATATACATTCTGCTATGGCTGAAATTACTAGTCATCCATTATATTGGACTTCAAGGGAAAGAGAGTCTGGCCTGAGGAATAGTCACATGTAAAAAAACATAATACTCTGAGCAAAGAGGAGATACGGAACTAAAGACGGTTTTAAGAATCTGTTACTCCTTTCTGACATATTACAAATCCAGATGTGAAACTTTTCATTCTGAATTTTGTTTGTTGTTATTGCAGAGACTATTAAAACCTAAAAGCAAGGATACCTTTTAGTTCTTGTTATAAAATAACTGCCTCTTTTCAACAGATCAAAAATTATAACACAATTATAACCAAACATATGATTACAAAGGCTATTGTTACAGCCCAGCAATATGATTTTTAGTAGCAGGTAATAGCATTGTACATATATCAGCTACTATTGGGTATAGCTTCCCGCAAGTAAGTGTCACGTTAAATAGCTTTGTTCTGAAATGAGTGGTGAGCGAAATGCTCATAATTTTTCCACTGACAGAGCTAGAAATAGGGTTGCCATTCTTTCCTTCAATGCTTGGATGAATGTTGAATGGTGGCAGATAGCTTTTCACATGTATTTAGGTGCAGCAATGACATCCAGGGAACAGGTAATTTCAACAATAGAGTTTTCTGCCAGTGGGTTTCCATTAAAAAAGATTACATATTTTGTCAAGGTACAACTATTGGAATGAATTAGATATGGAATTAGTGGTATCAGAAAAGCATCTCACTAATTCACTATTTCAAAATCAAGTTCAGTTGATATGCTAAATATTTAACTTCTGGCTAACCTTGTGAAAGGCAACTGTTAGCTTATTCCATGAAGATTATACAATACTTAAGATATTTATTTTGTATGTGTTTCTAAATAACGGCAGAGCTTAACCTAGCCTACAGGTAAGTTGTAAGAACTAACAACTAGACTTCTTGAGTCCATTTGTTTTCCTAGTCATTTGCTTCCTAGGTCATGAGCCGTTCAAACTATCTTACACTCATCAGACCATCACCAAGGGAAAAAGTCTGCCCTTGAGCAGCTGCGGAATAAACTTTCCTGGGCAGTTGAATGGGAAAGAACAGTGAGATTGTATATTGTCCGCATCTGTCAATAGATTTCACTGAGATTTGAACTCCTGAAAAAGGACTATTCAGCACTCCATCGGGAATTGAGGAACTTCCCAGGAAACAAAAGAAATTAAGTTATTGGAATGAAGTAAATATATATTTTTGTTCCTTCTATGCCACTGCTGAACTAAAGAGAAACTTAAGGCATGGTTTTACAAGACACTACCTACAGAAATAGTTTTTATTTCTGAGGGCAGTTTAACTGAAGTCAAGGTGATTTTGTCTCCAGATAACATGTGCATTGAAGAACAATGGAAAAGATTTCTGATATAGAAAGCACATAAGAAAAAATTCATAACATTTTCTGTAGATATGCATTTAGCTCAGCAATGGGTTTTTTTGAGCCACAAGTACAAAAAAAGCAGCTGACACATCCTCCACTATAAATTACTGTTAACTGCTGCTTTTTCTCCACAAAACTGTTAGATGTGCATGTCTAATGTTTCTGTCCACTAAAGTTATGAGAAACATGATTTAACTGAAAATGGATGGTTTCACTCCCATTCACCAGCTATTTTGCATTTTCCTGCCTGAAACTACAGCACGAGACACTTTTTCACTGCAATATACTTGCTGTAGTTCCTAGAGTAAAAAAGTGCCTTAGATGAGTAGTCAATAGAGAGCTGTCTACTTTCATGTAGTTTTACATGTTTTTCAGCTAACTCAAAGACCCAGGTGCCATAACCAGCACTACCAAACAGCATACAAATGTATTAGTGTTACAAAAACTTGAAATTTATACAACTACAGCATTCATTTCCTTGATCATGTGTACTCTTATCTAACTTCTGTTTAATAAATAATGTATTGTTCCCTATAGGTGAAAAAGTTACTTCGTATACAGAAAACCCTCTGTTGAAATACATAGCAATGAATATCATTTACATAAAATGCTGTGATATTTCAAATTCTTGCCAGTAGAATGGAGAACATATTTCTTTTTCATTTAAGTTAAACCATACAACCATGGCCATACTACTCTGGAATACCGAAAAAAAAAATTATTTTCCTTTTTCCCCACTTCATTTTGACATGCATCTCTTCAGTGGGATTCAGGTTACCCATCTCAAAGAGTGGCAACATTAAAATCAGGAAAAAATATTGCAATCTAGGCATCCGGAATATATTTCTTTCTAGTCTATTTAAATTTATGTTTTACACCTGGCACAAACAGAATCTGAAATACTAAAAGAAAAAAATTCTTTGTCACAGACTCATATGCCTACCTTTTCTTACCTCCCATCTGTACTTTGTTAACTTTTTGCTTTTTTTTCCTGGCTATAGAAAGTGCATTTATTTTTAGGAATAATATTTAGTTTGTAATCTAAGCAGAAGAAAATGAAGCATTAAGGGAAAAGCAGATAAACGAGTGTCTCACTGGAGATTCTCAGTTGTAATTCAGGCAGTGGTGCAACAGTATGTTCAAAGTATATAATTTACCATACTTTTTTATTATCTTGGATTGTTGACACTTTGTCTAGAATGGTATCCACATGGACAAAACTCCCATTAAGGAAAATCAGTTTCAGATCACAGAAAAAGGCAAGATCAATATTTATAAAGGTACTTAAAAATGCGTATCACTATCATATTAACATTCGTGCACCTTGGTGACATATATATGCAATTTGATCATTAGACTATTTACCACAATAGCACTGTAAGAAGTCAGTACATTACTGTTGACTTATTGCTGCTCAGATTTTAGAATGAGGAGGCAAAAGGAATACTTAGAATGTCATCTACAGCTTTGTTAGTATTTCATACTCTTGCAAAAATCTTCCTTGAAAACGATTCTTGAAGTGATTTGGTTACCAGCTCACTCATGCAAAGTGAATGGCTGTAATCAGAGTTAATAATAAATGTCTGTGTATTGACTAGAAATTTCTGAAATGTGACAGTGATTTGTGTTATGGATCACTATTTCATATCATGAGAAAGAAAGCAAAATGTTGTTGATGCTTAATGGTAGATTCCACCCTCCTCACAATACTATAAAGCAGCATCAGTAATGGTGCCAAAATGAGATTCTAAATTATGGTGTTAAAGAATCCTACAAGGGTTTAGGAGGACTGTGAAAAGACAAAAAAAAAAAATCTTATAGCAGCAGAAAAAGCAGGAAGAAACAGTAATGAAGATTAGAATCACATTTGTGCAAAGAATGGCTCATCTAGACATTACTCCTACTAATTGAAACTTGCCTGCACAACCTCATATGAAAAAGGGTATAGTTTAGGATACATGGAATGCACAAGAGCACAAGAGCAGACTTCACACGTTTTGTTAAATGTGCAGAAAGAATAATTCTAACCTTGCAGGAAGCTAGACTGGATGACTGCCCTTCTCTCATGTTGTTTGATTCTATTCCTGCCTGTTAATTGATGCTTTGCCAAGTGGTCAGGCTTTGGTTCAAAGCTGGCTCAGGTGTATAACAGCATACCCCCTAAGTAAAGATTGTTAGAATTTCCTAGTTTTAACCTACTTTCAGTGCCAGAAAAAGATTCTTGTAACAAGGTTTTGTTAAAAGGGCTAATCATTTTATGTCTGGTCTTTTTTCCCCAGTTTGCTATAGCAGCTTCTTGTTCCAGCTTGTCTTAGCAACTTCTGTTTTTACACACTAACAAAACCCAACTCATTCAAAAACAAAATTCAACATGCTATAATGAAGAATTCAACAACAAACTTCAGTGTACCTGTAAGACATAATCTACATTACCAAAACATTCATTCTAACTGAAATTCCATAATTTAGTGAAACCCTCCTGAATTACCATAATAGGAAAGAATAATGGATTTTTACTATTGCTGTAAGGTACAAACATGCACTCCAGTCGTAATCTCACACAGTCATTCTACAAGCAGACTGAAAATAAAAAATTGTGGGCCAATAGGTTGTGGTTTTTTTACCCTTTTGAAACTCTTTACTAATTTGACAATTACTTTCAGACAAAAGAACCTTTTTTGTGGAAGAAAATTAAACCTTGTGAAAGTCCGCATTCTTAAAGCTTTACCCCTTTAAAAAAGAACATACTCATATCAGTTCATTTGCTACTTTAGTGAAGACATGTAAACAGAGTCATACCTCAGAAAATGTAAGCATTCTTTCCCTGCAATGCTTGTGTTTTTCCACCTATTAAATGACAAATGGGTCTACTGAAAAAGAACCCTCCGAAAATCAACAATAAAAGTGAAATTTATTTTCCTGAAGAAGAAAATCCTAATTCAGTATTCCTTTTCATGTTGTTTCAAGATATTTTGCATCTTAGATATTTTTTAAGTATTTCAACGTATCTTAAATAAAACTGAATCTACTGTTTGACAATAGTAGGACTACTTCATCTCTCATTGATGCTCATGAAAAATCAACACTCCAACAGAATGCAGAGTATTTTGAAAGCTGACCTAGGATCATTATGAACAGGATTAATCTCATCCAACTTTAGCCACTAAAAATTTGACATCAAATCTCAACTATTTACATTTCTTTCTAAAATTCAGAGACCTACTTCCCCCACCACCTATTTTAGAGAGGAGTCTCAACATGAGCATCTCTCTAATGGCTTCTGAGGAAGTCTAGAAGTTGGTTTAGGGTTGATGGCCAGATTTACAATGGTGAGAACTAAGTAAAATAAATCTTACCCTGTGTTTCTGAATATCAGATAAATGACAACTGCTCTCAGAAACATAGCTACCGTACCTATCCATTCACTGTATTCCTCTAACACACGCGCGCTCTGAGTAAGCATAAGTTCAGGAATGTTGTAACCAGCAACAATTAAAAATCAAGGCAAGTTCTACTGTAGTCATTTTGGTCTTCCTCCTGTGTAATCAATTTGGGCAAGATTAGAAAGTGACATATTAAAAGCCAAGATCACTGGCTCATTGTGAAAGTTTTAGTGAAATTACTGGTGATTTTCTGTCAAGAAATAAAGATCAAAAATATAAAATAAAGCTTGAGACTGGAAATGCTTACATGTATAAAACAATTTAGACAAAAAAAACAAATCTGTGGTTGCTTCCTATTTATCAAGTGAATTGAAAACCAAACTACTTTCATCTGGCAGGTAGAGAAAAAGATACAGAAAAGCTAGCCTTATCCCTGCAATAAGGGCCATCCACATTTCTATAATGTGATGCATCCTACTGACACACTGAATGGTTCTGATGCATTTAAAAGAACAAACACAGATTTTTATAACGCAGCTCCTTCAGCAAGAAGGAAAAGGGAGTAAAAGGGAAGCCTTCCCTGAAAAAGGAAAGTCAAAATGATATTTTTAAAAGAACAAAGGCGGCAGTTTAAAAGGAAATGTGATGCTACCAATTTGATAATGTATCACATGGCTGAATTACATACTGTGCTTAAAAATAAAGCAGAGTAAGTATTATTTGCTTACTGCAACTAAGTGGGTTACACATAGTTGCATCCATTTTGTGAGCAAAATAAGTACAACAAAATCCATTTTAAATCATATCCTAAGGGACTGGCGAATGTCACTAGACTAACAGAGATGGTCTTTAACTGCAAGTCAAAAGAAGCTTGCACTAAAAACCTTAGAGATTCTTTAAAACATACTTGTCAGTTGTAGTCACACAAGTAGTCCTTAGTGATGTTTGTGTTTCTGCAGTATTTGCATACTATTCATTTAAGCAGTGATATGTTTATAATATGGAGGTTGCTTCATAATAGCAGTTGCAGCACCTCCGCCCTCTGCTCACACCTTGTGAAGATAAAAATCTCCTATGGTAAAAGCTTCTCATTACATTTTATTTTACTGTCATCTGAATACCTTATTTTGTACAGTGGATACAAACATGATATATCTATTTAGCCCATCTAGCTTCTCTAATTTGTTGCTTATACAATGATAGTTCTTATGGAAAAAATGCCACTTCACCTCAAATACACTATATAAGCAAGTTTATCTGCTGAATACTTGATATAGTAATTGGCTAATTAGCTCTCCTACTCTTCCTCTGAGGACATTTTCAATACACCAACCTTACAGAGGGTACAAACATAGCAGGGAAGATCACTAACTTGGCTAGAGTCATTGGAAACATCCTTGCCAGACACATTAAAAATGAGCTGGCTTATGTCCTGTGCTTAGACCATGTCACTCACTAACGAAAGTCTGTCAGAAAAATAATTTTACATCCAGAGCATATGGTGTATTATAACAATTGTCTGCAGAAGTTCCTGAAAGCTATTCGGAACAACAGTTGTTGCATGGGGTGGAGGCAGGGGGGGAACATAACAAAAAAACAACAAGAAGGGCTTCTTCAACTACATCAGCAGCAAAAGGAAGGCTAGGGACAACGTGGGGCCGATGCTGAATGAGGCGGGTGTCCTGGTGACGGAGGATGCGGAGAAGGCAGAGCTACTGAATGCCTTCTTTGCTTCAGTCTTCAGTGCTAAGACTGGCCCTCAGGAATCCCAGGCCCCGGAGGTAAGAAAAGAAGCCTACAAAGAGGACGACTTTCCCTTGGTCGAGGAGGACTGTTTCAGGGATCGCTTAAGTGATCTGGATGTCCACAAATCCATGGGCCTCGATGGAATGCACCCACGAGTGCTGAGGGAGCTGGCGGATGTCATTGCTGAGCCACTCTCCATCATCTCTGAGAGGTCCTGGAGGACA
>Ga0065711_1035182_pt1 | contig 22684 bp, 12 predicted proteins | sample Hoacrofraction12_FD_59098 | JGI IMG/M metagenome (GOLD analysis project Ga0065711, IMG submission 59098) | Hoatzin crop microbial communities from Cojedes, Venezuela - Epithelial fraction 12 v2 (version 2) | ecosystem: Host-associated > Birds > Digestive system > Esophagus > Crop | place... | reverse complement strand
TTTTTTTTTTTTTTTTTTTTTTTTTTTTTTTTTTTTTTTTTTTAGACTCAGTCAAAGTTTGTGGATTCAGTAGAGGTCGAGTAACTTTTCTGGAGGTACTACAGCACTGCCTCACCAATTCTGGATAGGAAATACAATCTGAGGTCACATTTCTGCAGAAATAGAAGGAAAATAAGGACAAAGCCAGCAGAAATTACTGGCTTTCTTATAACTTCAGAGATTCAGGTTTTGGTTTAGAAGTTTGCTCTGGTTATGTTGTGGACATTGAGCTCACTTCCCTCAAGAGTTAAGTGGCAAAAGACACATGATTATGATGTTATGGCCTGCATATCATAGTATTAAATCTCCAAAGTGGCACATCCAATGTAAAAAAAATACATAACTGTGTTTATCCAGTGACTGTATAATATACACTGCATAAACAGTCAGCGGAGCAGAGGTCAGAACCTAGTTCTGATACTTTCTGGGGAACTATCTGTTGGCAGATAGAGTAATGCTGATTTTTTGGAAGCCCTTTGAAGGTTGCCAAGTATTTTTGCCACATGGTGCACCTGCAGCTTTGCTCAAGGCAGTTGCTTCATGGCTAAACAGCTTCTAGTGAAATTATTGGCTTCAAAAGGGGCATATGGGTTGGGGTCCCCTCCAGCTGAAGAATGGAGTGCAGTCATAGCCTTCTTGCATCATGGACCGACACTTTAAACTGTGACCTACAGGACCATCAACCCTTTTGCGTGTTCCTCAATAGAAGTGATTGTGATGACTCTTCTGTGAAAGCCTCCTTCCTGGTGGTGTGGTGTAGGTTTTGCGCACGTTTATGTTGACAACTGTCCTGGTTTTGACTGGGATAGAGTTAATTTTCCTCCCAGTAGCTGCTGTGTTTTGGATTTAGTAGGAGGAGAATGTTGGTAATGCTGATGTTTTTAGTTGTTGCTATGAAATCAAGGACCTTATCCAGTCTCCCATATTCAGCTACTGAGCAGATGTACGGGAGCTGGGAGGGAGCACTGCCAGACAGATGGCCCAAGCTGGCCAGTGGAAATATTCCATACTGTAGGCATCGTGCTCAGGTTATGTGTGGGGGTCTGCCGGGAGGCGGGAATCTGCTCTTCTCTTGTCTGTGGCTTGGAATCCTCTCCTGGCCAGGAGTTCAAACTTCTCCGGAAGTTCGATCTTTTCAGGAATTTCGCAAAATTTGTGATTTTCCAGGTTCTGTGATCACTGCTGAGGAACTGGCTGCCAATTGGTCATCGAGTGGTGAGAAAAATTGTGCTGTGTATAGTTTGTTTTGCATATTCATGATTGTAATTACTATTATAATTGTTACTAGTAGTATTAGTATTAGGATTTCCTTTGTGTCATATTAAACTGTCTTTATCTCAATCCACGAGGTTCCCCTTTTGTCCATTTCTGCTCCCCATCCCACTGAGAGGAAAGGGGAGAGGTGAGCGAGTGGCTGTCTGGTGCTTAGGTGATGACTGCCGGGTTAAACTAGAACAGCAACATTTGCCAGATCAGACCCTTCTGGAATATTGTGACAATCCCAAGCACGTTTCCATGTGAGGGAGCATCTGGACCGCTCACTGCTGCCAAAGTGGGGCCCAATCTGGACACTTGTAGAAACTGAGCTTTAGCCCCCTATACAGTACTTTACTATTTGGAAGGTGAGGACCTGAAGAACCAGGTGGTGGGTTTATTTGCAGTCATGTTTTGCAGCTTAAATACTTTGTAGAAATTGTTTTTTCCCAAAACGGAGAAATCAGCTTCTTACTCCATCAGCTTAAATGTCTATGGAGGGTGTTTTGTCACCTGTCAGGATCATGCTCTGGGTTTGGTTTTGATTTTCCTGGGAGAAGAGCTTTCACTTTTGGGATACTTTTCCCCTAAAGGCACAGTTTCTGTTGAGAAAGGTTTGCTTCTGTATGTCCCTCTCCATGCTTTGTGGAGGTGGGGAGAGCAGAAGGAAGACACTTACTAAAACTCATGTCGGACAGTGTGTGTTAATGAACATAAATTTTAAAAATGTATGGTACTTAGGGTAGGAGGATTTAAAATCTGTAGGGGTGTGCTCTTTATTTATCTTCAGTGCTGACTGATGGGGTGAACTGCAGGCAGGCACTGTACTTTTAGAAGTGCAGAACAGTAACTGCATTGGTTGTGTTTATAGATACACTTTCAATGACTGTAAAAGTCTGTTCCTTTACCTCTTGTGCTCCTGCTGCTCTAGAAAGAGCTTTAGACAAATACAACTTTTGGAACATAACTTCTTTGCCTTCCACAATGGTTCCTGAGTTTGTCATGGAACTGCTGATTTTTCCCCGATTAATTGCTCTTGTGCTGTGGTGAGCAATCAGACAGCATTGGGATGGGCAGCAGTGCAGACCCCTACAGCAGACTTGCATCCTTCTGTACTATTTCTTCTTGCTCACCCCTTTTTTGGAGGGGTTTTAATTTTTTTTTTTGATACATATTTAATCAGACTGTTACCTGTAGGTTGAAGTCTTGTGTAAGATTCAGGTCCTCTAGGTTATGTTATCAGTGGTGTTACTATGTGGAAGATTATTACGAGGATGTCTTGAAGTTACGTTTGTGGCTGAGAGTCAGTATTTTTACTCAAGTTTTTCATATTTAGGAAGCATATGTGCGTATGTGATTTATCTTAAAGTATGTTCCAGGCTTGGACTGTTTGCATTATGATTATATGAACTTTGCTCTTGCCTTTGGGCATTTTTTTGAGAGAGTATTATTTCTCCTTCTTGCTTGTACGTCCCCACGTTTGTTAGTTGTTCACTTCTGTTCCAGACCTATGATGAAGTCCAGTATCATGTCTGTTGCTATTTTCCTTCTACTTAGAGAGATACATGCATGTAAGGTATGTAGCCTGTATACTGCTGCTACTGTATAGTTCCTATGAAGAAAGGCTAGATTTTGTTATCATTATTTTTTACTTTTATCCTGTTGATCTTTGCTAAATGGGATTGCGATTCTTGTTCAATACTGTGGCTGTTTACTGATGTAATGTTTCTACATATGTCTGTATGGGACAACTAGAATTCCTAGAAAAAGTGTCCTCAGTGATGTACTTGAATATTAAGCTCTGTCATGTTAAATATGAGGTTTTTCTATGTATTTCTTTACTGAAGGCATTTGTGTATCAAAAATTCAACTCCTTTTTCACCTCCTTTTTATTGGTACACCCACGAAAAGGAAAGGTCCATATTAAACACTGAATTCTTCCAGGTCCCGATGTACCTGTTTTTCATGCTTGGATTTCCCAGTGCACAGTAATTGGGACCAATAACTTGCCTGGTTTATCACTTGGGAAAGGAAATGTCAGCACATCAATGTAATCAGAAGCATGATTACGTGAATCATGAGCATTACATAGACTTAAGAGGTGCTTAGGGATTTAAGAGGAGATTTTTTTTTTTTTATTTCACCTTTTCTACTTTACCTCTGGCATTTTGCCTGCTTGACCCTTAACAATGTCAGAATTCTGCGCGCTAGGAAGCCTCTCTATATCGCTAGTGACAGCGTGTTTTTATTTTGGAGTATTTATACATGCTGGGCGTTCTTTGGAAGCACAGTATTTATGATTCCCTTTACGGAGCCACGTTCTGTTCGTGCTTGCCCGCGCGTAGCCCTTCGGTTAACGGGGCGCTGGGAGCGGCACGGAGGCAGCCAGCTGTGGAGGAGGAATGGTTTTCGTAAAGTGGAGAAGTGGAGCTTTTGGCAGCTGCCTCTGTTCCTGCCTGCCAGCCTTCCTCTTTAACCCTACGGTGCGGTGGGGTTCCTGCTCCCCCGTATCCCATGCTAAATGAATTTGCGAATGCGTATAAGCAAACACTTTCAGGTCCTCTGTTGAAAAGCTTGGTGTTAAGCTTTAAGCATTACTGATACTTCTGGTAAAATGCCACCTGTCCAGCAGGTGTTTTCGCAGGAATGAAAAAATCCCGTTTCTAAGAAATCTACAATAGAGCCTTTCCCAGTCGGTGGGGAATGGACCAGTGGTTTCTTAGGGGTGTTTGTACCTCTTGAGTAGCAAACTTCAAAGCTACGTCTCATTTCTGACTGATCTGTCAAGGGAATGTATGCGAGAGAGATGCAACATCGTTCCCCTCATGGTTACTAAACAAATACAGTATGACTCGTGTACTTCACTGTTGATGTCTGTTTTTTAATTTCTTTTTTTCTTTTGAGAAAGGAATTGCTCCACTTAAAGTCTGAGATTAACTAAATCCTCCCACAGTGGGTCACATTTTAGCCTTGGCCTCTGTTTCCTGTGACCGTGATGTGTAGAGGTGTAAGGTTGGGTTATTCCATCATCTTGACATAGCCCTGTGCTGCTGGCTGTTATCCAGAAATGTTAGAGAAATATTTTTTTCCCCTAAAAATAACATCTTTTGAGTCTTTTTTTTTTTTTTTCCATGTAGAGATGTGACAATACAATCTATTCGAGGCCAGACAGCATCAGTCTGGTGAAGAAATTAGGTTTGTTATAGCAATGCTTAGCCCCATTTCTCTTGTGCTGTGAGCTAATATTCTTTGTTGTATCCCTCAGGGTTTAGTTTACTAAATTCTCTGGAAAACCCTTCTTACAACTTGGTGTTTCATGCCATGAAAAATTCTAAATTTTACTTCTAATTGCAATTTTCATTGCGCTAAACGTTTGTAGCAGCTATTGAGTGTGTTGGCTGCCCATTTAGAAATGTTCTGAGGTGCCCTTTAAACTGCCTCTGTTCTCTCTACAAAAGTTCACCTCCCACCACCGAACTGAGTAGATGATGGAGTCTTGCCAATGAGAACTCTTAAGGGAGAAACACTGTGTTCAGAAAACGCTGCTGTATTCGGAATCCTAGGACTAGTTCTAAAAATAAACTTAATTTGAAAAGATTTGTTTTCTTTTCTAATGTGGTTTACATCACTGTTTTATTAATATTTAAATAACAGAATGTCGTAACCCGGAGTACAGAAATACTTCTGTACAGAGCTCCCACCAGAATCTTGGAAACCTTACACGAAGCATTGTGATGTTTATTTTACCACTGGCAATTTTCTTGGTGTAATGTTGCAATACAAAGCAAGATGAAACTCAGGGCTTCCTCCAGAATGAAAACCAGATGATTAACGGGTTAAGAAGGAAAGTAATTAATTTTAACAAGTCATTAGGCATACTCGGGAATAAGGCTTTGTTTGCCGAGGTTACTACTTGTGAGAATCTCTTTAGAAATTACTTGGAATTTTTTGCGTTTTTTTCCCAAGCCACCAAAAATCTGATGCTTGAACACAAAGAGTAAGCCTACTGGTTTTCATTGTATTCATAATATTGCAAATATAAATGAAAAAATGTGGATTAGAGATGTTCTCAGGTATACCTGCAAAAGGGAAAGTCAAGTCTAATGAACCTGGCCCTACATAGCTTCTACGTGGATTTAATGTGGAGTTACCAAAGGGTACACGTTTTAGCTGAGTGGGAATTGGCACAATTATACTTCTTTTTGTGTTAACTTTTCTACAGCAAACAGCTAATGTTAAACAAAGGCCTCTGAATTTAGACATGGGTAGCAACAGGCAGTTTTAGAGTTTCCCATCGCCATGTGAGAAGGTGGAGGGCTGCCAACTCCTTGTCTGATTTGACTGCTGAAAGCTATATCAATGTGATACAGCCAAGGTTTCCTTACAGGTGTTTTTCCGTGGTACATGGGATGGAAATAAGGAATTTGCATTGCAAAAATTCAGTAAAATGATTTCTGCTTAATGGAAGAAGTGGTTTTGCTTGGCTTTCTGTTCCAGCCCCTGCCCTCAGCACAGGAAGGACATGGAGCTGTTGGAGGAGGGCCAGAGGAGGCCACAAAGATGATCCGAGCGAGGGCTGGAACACCTCTCCTGTGAGGAAAGGCTTAGAGAGTTGGGGCTGTTCATCCTGGAGAAGAGAAGGCTGTGGGGAGACCCTGTTGCAGCCTTTCAGTGGTTAAAGGGAGCTCGTGAGAAAGATGGGGACAAACTTTTTGGTAGGGCCTGCAGGGATAAGACAAGGGATAATGGTTTTAAACTAAGAGAGGGTAGATTTAGACTGGATATAAGGAAGAAACTTTTTACCATGAGGGTGGTGAAACACTGGAACAGATTACCCGGAGAGGTGGTAGATGTCCCATCCTTGGAAACATTCAACAGGTTGGACGGGGCTCTGAGCAACCTGATCTAGTTGGAGATGTCCCTGCTCACTTCAGGAAGCTTGGAACTAGATGACTTCTAAAGGTCCCTTCCAACCAAAACCATTCTATGGTTTTACAAGGAGGGTATTTAGTCTTCAGAAGCCTCTTTTTCTCCAACACTTGGGTCAGAAACTGGGATGTTAGTCAGAGGTGGCCACCAACAGCGTCCCTGCCTTGCTGTACACATTGTGGTGATGTTGGGAAGGGGACGAGAAGAACTAAGGAGTATTTTTCTCTTTGAACATAAGTATTTTCTCATGATTGAAGAAGGGCCCATCACCGCTTGAGTGAGCTGGGTCTGGATGGCAAAGTGGGCAGCCAGATTGTGTGCTGGCTGATGAGCAGGCTCATGGTTTGGTAAATCTTACCTTGCCAACATTTTGTTTTAAAAGATAAAAATGGATGCTCTACTTGTCTGTCTTGTGGATTTTTGTTCTTATTGGCATAATTACCTTAATCAGATTTTTTCTTCTTATATTTGAGGGATGGAGCCTTTTAAAAACCCTTTCCCCTCTGCAGTTCTTTTTTAATATGGAGACTGTTGAACCGAATCTTGCACCCTGACAAGAAGCTGAATATAGATAAGGCAAATTTTGGTAAATTATATTTTTAATTTGCAATTATCTTGCTATATTAACCACAAATTGCTTAGCTTTCTATCTGTTTCCAAATAATTATCCTCCAATATTGTCTTTCTGTAATTTGAAGTAAAATAATTGGGTTAATGCAAAACTACAATGACTGGCTTGTAAATGAAAAGCAATTTTTCCAAAGGAAAATATTATCTTTATTAACTTCAGAGTTGCAGCTTCAACTGAAAGCTTATGGCAAGCTGGCATCTCTTCCAGTGGCTACCTTGGATGTATTAATATGATCTATTGAGTGTATTGATTTGTTTTTCCTTTTTTTCCCCTGATGTATTGTCCTCCCATAACCTGGTATGATTATTATAAATGTGGTCATGACAAAAATAGGTGTGTGATAAACTGGGATGCAGTGAACCTAAAGTCAGTTTAACGTCATCAGGAACTTGCTTATGAACAGGTTTGACATAGGTTTTATCTTGCAAAGCTTGAGTGGGAGTACAAGAGCTATTTGAGGACCAGCTAGGGATTTCTATTTGTCTTTGAGTAGTAAATTAACAGTAAAGCAATGACCAGTGGTGCTTTATAGACAATCTTCAAACAATTACTTTGTCTGTGTGTATGAAAGTTTCAGTTTTGTTATTATTTGATAATTCGGTGTATAAACTTGAGGATTTTCTTTACATCATTTTAAGCTGTGTGAGAAAATAAGAGTAGACTAGAAATGATGACAAAAGTGAAAGCTTTTCTTAAGACCAAAGGAAATCATGTTCATTACTCTTTCTAAAGTAAATCATTACTTAAATGTGATAAAAATGAACCATTTGGAGACTGTATATTGGTTTCAACTCCAGGCATCCATCCTCGACTGTTCTTTTTGAAGTGACGTTGAATGCAGTTGTGGAAGTGAAACTTTTAATGGACTTTTTTCCCATCACCTTTCAGCTGTAATTCTGGTGATTCTACTGGAAGCTTACCACCCTATTATACTTTAATGACATTTTAACTGAGTTTTAAAATACCGAATTATCTAACATGGCAATGTGAATTACCAGCAGTTGGAGACAGAAAGTAAACCAGACTTGTAAAGCCAAGTTTCTTGTGTTTGGAGTCGTCTCCACTTGAAAAAACAGTACATTTCCATTTTTCAGCTGTCCGGTGCTTCAGATGAGCTGCTATTTTTAGCAAAATATAGCAAAATCTAGCTGTTTGCCCCATATCTTGTCTCTTGCTGTGGTAAGATAACTTAGCTAGAGTCAATTAGATGGGGGCCTTTCTTTTTCTTTTCATGCTCTCCCTCTTAGGCTGTGTAGGAAACTCACTGTCCTTTCCTGTTCATCTCCCTTTTTTGAAGAGGGATCCATGTGCGTGATAGGATGAGGAATGTTCTGGCTCTGATTTTTTTCATTCATCCCTTCCCTAGTCCCATCATTTCCCTGACTTCTATAATAGTAACATGTATGTGGTGTGCAGTTGCCCAAACATCTCATGGAATTGTCTAAACTTCCTCAAACTTCTGTGAAGTTCCTCAGACTTCCCATGAAGTTGTCTGCAGATAGTGATTTTTGTCCCAGTTCCCACTGCTGCTTTTTTTGTTGGGTAGTTTGAATCTGCTGATCCCGGATGAAGACAGGTGCCACAAATGGAAGATACTTTTGCAGCATGACAGCAAAAATCTGGTCGCCCATTGTCACCTGTGGAGGAGGAGATGGAGATGTGGCCTTTCTGTATGCAGATGTGCTTGCAGCGTAGAAGGTTTTCGTAAGTGTTATGTGTATCACTGGTGTTCAGGAGCTCGCACTTGCATATCCCTGTGAAAACTTCTTTGTCCGTGGTTCAGCGACACTTGAAACTATTCTCTATGTTCGCCTCACGTATACGTGAGAATTTTACTTAAGCCTTTGAGTCTGGGTGTAAATATTCAAAAAGACTGTATTTCCTTAGGAAGCTATGATAACATTACTTTTTAAAGGGTCTTCTGATAAAGGATATTGTTAAGTTGAAGCAAAACTAATGAAATGCAATTTCTGAAGGTTTGTTAAAGTAGTAATTTGGTATAAAGCATCTGATTAATGCAAGTGTGGGGTGAAAGTTCCATTTGAAATTGTGATGGAAATGCACAGCTAGCATCCAGACTTTCCCATTTTGAACAGGTTACTGAATTCTCATATTCGCTATTTCACAACCAGAGAGGAGCAATGAGTTGAAGTGAAACACTTTTGTGAATTTGATTGAAAAACTGGAAGAGAAGTCAGAGCTTTCAGAGTTTTCAGTGCGGTTTTATACTCGTATCCCCAATCACTTTTTTCCTGCCAATTCTAAATTTGGGGACAGTTATTTGTTTTTAATTTAAAATGTCCTGGTGGGTTGAAATTAGCCAAGTTGCACAGCATTGCTTTTGGTTTGCCGGTTGCATAAGCCTACCAGGAAGGTTGTGAGAGGTCATGCTGCCAGGGAGAGCGTGGCCGCAGTTTGGGTGTGCTCTGGCTGAGCTAATCGGCAAAAAAATATTTGTAAAGCAAGGAGTGGTTCTGTGTTAGTTTTTGCATGAGGAGAGGAAGTACTTGCATCTATTTTTCTCTGTTTTCTAAGGCAACGGGAGAAGGCTCAGTGAGTGTGGTTGTAGAGTGTTTTTTGCCTTGCAAGAGGACTGTAATTTATAGGCACCTGTAATATCTGTCTGTGGGTTCCTGAAGTGCCATAGGCACACAGTTTCATCAGATTCGCAAAAGCAGTGTCAGGGGCCCCGCTGTTCCACATTATTGATACGAGTAATGTGCCAATTGGAGAAAGTGATATTACTTCAAATGTAGTTCCTCCTTATTCTTGTCGTTGCTGAAAAATACTCTCAGCAAAGCTCATACGGAGTCCTCCGCAAGAAGGGGATGTATTTGGAGTCGTCCTCTGCCCTTCCCTTGCAGTCAGCATTCCTTCTGCTTGCAGAGAGGGAAGATGGATAACCTGAGAGTATATTCTTTCAGCAGTGAAAAGTAGATCTAGCTCTATTTTGGATCAGGTGGAGCTGGAGGAAGCGATTTAGCAAAGAAGCTGTGGCACCCCTAATTTTGTTGTGTAGATGGAGATGACAATTTCTGATGGCAGTAAATAGAATATACTGATTTATATATTCGAAGGGTAGAGACATAACACATCAGTGGAAAAACCCCTGTTCTCTACGTGCTCAAAGGCTTTAATTAACTAGTCTTACCTAGTGCAGGGATCTGCTTTATCAGGGTAATTGAGAGAAAAAAAGCAGAAAATTTGTGCAAAACCCTGTTTCTTTAGATGTGCCAGAATATGGAGATTTTTTGCACAAGTGAGATATTAAAATTACACAGTGATGATTGTATTGCAACTCTATATCATCCTGAAATTACTGCTTTTCGGTTAAAAAAACCTCCACACTTCTCATAATGTTTTAAGATTTTTTTTCTTCTACTCATGAAACTGATCTTCCATCAGACTCTGTGAAACAGGCCGGTCGTGGTATGACTAGTCCGATCTTTAGAACATTTGATCATAAATATTTTGAACCAGCAATGGATAATGCGTATATTTTGGTAAAGTGTGGATCCTAACGTTCCTTTTAAAATATATGATAGTGTTCTGTGTTAGAAGACCATAGAAGGACAAGGTGTAAGGATAATACTTCTGCTTCTGGAGGTTGTGACTGTGAAGCTGGGTCTTCTAATAAGCAAACAGTAGTGCTTTGTCTATGAGTTACGATCATTTGGTTTATATCTGTTGCAGGATGCACTGAAAATAACCTGGCACACTGTAAAATGCGTGGAGATCAAACTGTGTACAAAGACTAAGTAATAACTTCCTCGCCTTCTCTGATGGCAGAGGCATTGGCCGCACTTTGTGTCGTGGAAGCTCGGGTGCTGGAAGATGTTAAAGTTTTTCCAGGGTTACTTGGTGAATCAGTCGGGATTTTTTTTAAATCTGGAAACCTTGATCCCAGGCTTGGTTTTCTAAAAAAACGCCAACATTTCTTTAGTTCCAGATAAATAATTGGAAATACATAATTTTCTTAGACTTTTCTCAAAATTGCACCTGCCCAACCAGTGAATAATGTAATCACATCAATACTTGCTTTACTGGTGTAGGTATTTCGTGGTCTGAGACACTTTGTTTTTTTAAACAGGTGTATATTGTCTAAGCAAGAGAAGTGCTTTTACCACTATATTAAATAATGTAGTCTTTAACTCAGAAGTATTTTCTGTCTGTGTGTCAGAAGGCAGCATGGAAGAGCGCAGTCTGGGCTAGCCTTTTATGCAGTTTGTTATTTCCATGTTCTCGCATTAAATACATTGCATTTCTTAAAGATATGTGGACAGCTGATATTGGGGTTGTTGTCCTGGAAATGGAACATAAAGGTCTTGAATTTGGATACTAGCTCACACTAGTTGAAACCCTTCATTCTGTCCAGCTTTATAATTTTGCAGTGAGTGGAGTGTGCAGTCCAATAATCTCTTTGACATAGATTGTACATTAATTTGTCAAATTAGTTCAGAAAACCTGTTTGGACTTGATTCCTTCAGAGTTAGGGTTAGACAAGTGCTTTTGCGGAATCTGTTCAGCCAGTGTTCGTGCGTCTGAGCAGAGGTTTGGGATCTGTGAAACCCAAAAGAAATTTGTCATTGTGAGTGTGGGATCGGAATATGATTACTCTTACTTTTTCATCGTGAATCTAAATAAACTATATCAAAAAACACCAAAAGCTTTCTAGTACAGTTTGTTAAAATTCTTTCCTAGTACAGCTTGTAGTTCTTCAGAGAACTGGTATAACTTACGCTGACAAAAATTCAGTTTGCCAATGTATCTGTCTGACTTTCACAGCATCTGTGAAAGTCTGTTGTCATACAGACACGTGTGTCATGACAGCTCTACCATTTTCTAATGCAACTAAAATTGAGTGGTTTTGAGATTGCTGTCTTGAAAACCCTGGTGGAAGCTGTCAGTGGATTTTTCTTCTGGGCTTTGAATGTTTTCTGCTATGGCACCTGTGAAATCTCAGCCTTCTTCAAGGCGTACCCTATAACCTCTGTCTGCTCTTCTCTATTCCAAATGTTTTGTTCTTTACCTTTCTTTGGTTTTATATATGTTTGAATTTTCTCACATACTAGGTTTGCTTCAAACAAGGTCCTGTGCAGCCTGCTCTAGGTGACCCTGCTTCGGCAGGGGGGTTGGACCAGATGACTCAGAGGTCCTTTCCAACCCCTACCATTCTGTGATTCTGTGAAGTGCAGAAGAGAAGCCCGTGGTATTTGTGTAGGCTCTTGATCCATGTTGGCCATTAACAGTTGGAAACAGAGTAAGACACTACCCTCTTTTCAGCACATAACGCTGGAGCTTTCAGTGATCAGATCCAGGCTATGCTGGTTTTCTTTCAGACTTCAGTGCTTTTTTCTGCAGGGGACCTTTCATGAGAATTAGGAGAGTGAACTTTCTTAGGATCTTTGGCATCACTTATTAATGCCTTTTGGATTTTTGAAATGGTCAAGTCATTTTATGTGAAAAAAATCTTAAACTATTTTATTTTTTTTCCTCTAAGCCCGAGCATCTGATTCCTGAAGAATATTGCGCAGTGATTTGCAGATATGATGATATCTAGGTTTTAGCTTATTTTGTGATCCAGGTTTTTTGTAGAAACATATTCCTGTACATGTTCTTAAGAAGATGCTTTAGAACTGTTTTATATCAGTCATCTGGAATGCCCAACTTGACTCATTTATCTAGCATTAAGCAAGGATGTACAATATGACATGGGAAATGAGATCACAGAAATTCATTAAAAAGTAACGAAATGTTTCATTGATAGATTTACAGGAATGGGCTGTAACATGAAAAATTCCATTTACAGAAGCAACTTCATCGTTTGAGCGGGTATTGCATAAAATACAAGCAGAGTAACTGGATGTGGGAAATGAGTCAATCCAGTAGTTTGAGAATGGGATTAGGATTTCGATTCGGTCTTGTGTTGGCGCTGACTCACCGCGACCTTACGCAAGTCAGTGAAGTTTTCTACGTATCAGCAGCTCAGCCTAAAAATACACTATTCCGCTTACCTTCTTTTACTGCCTGCAAGCTTTCACTGTTGCAAATGAAAGGGCAGAAGTACTTCAAATAATTCTAAGAATTTTTCAATACTTGTCATGTTCTTAAAACACAGTGTGGTTTTTTTAAGTTGCATTTTGCTGTTTTGTTACTGTTTTGCAGTGTCTTTCTTTGCTGCACTGTAGAGAGCTTTAGGAAGGGGAAGAATTGACTCTGTACCGTATTTTATAATTGAAGCAACTGTTTTGTGAAAGATTTAGCAAACACACGAAGTAAAAACAAGCATAGCTTTTGTAATCCCCTTTGGTTATGGTCATTTTAAGCCTGTTTAACACAGGCATTTTAGTTACCAACATGGTTGTGCCAACACAAACTGCTCCGCCTCGTTTGGCTTAGGAAAAAGGGTATTAACAAATGAAAACCTTGGGTATTACAGTGGTAATATTATATTAATTGCTTTTATATTGTTATAACATGGTATAATTATTCAGATAAAATGAGATGACATTGTATTTAACCAGGCAGTTGAAATTCCTGTTTAAAGGCAACCTCCTCCTCTTCAGAGAGAGTTGGTGTAGCGAGTAAGTTTCATGCTCTAGAATTTTGTCATGTTTAGCAGTAACCGAGGAAGATGCTACTGCCCTCACTTGTCCACCCTGACTTTATCTGTTTTTACCGTGAGATGCCTTTCTCCATTCTGACCTTTTTTCTTCTTCCTGTGTTTTTCTTGGGTTGACAGAGCTGAATTTGCTCTGCTGAAGAATTATTTCAGACATAGCTGTTGATTTAATGAATCATCCTGACAGCAAAGAAGAAGTTCTTTAGCTGGGGATTAAGCAAAACAGGAATGTGATGCTTTTGCTCGAGGGTAAGAGTGACTGCACATTGGGTTATGGACCGGCTGTTACGCTTTAGTGTCAAACACTCCCATAATCTGCATCAACTTTCAAGCCTGGACAAGCCCTTGACAGTACTTGTTATGAATTCAGTACAAATGCTGCCTATACACAGATTGTAGGAAAGCTGGAGTTTATTGACTTTGTAACATATTGCTTATAGAACTGTTGGGGAAAAAAAAGGTTTGAGAGGAACAAATCAGTGACTTGTAGCTCAGCTTCAGGACTGCTTTCTCTTCCTGCCTGTATGCTCTTGGCAGTCTGTGACCATGTCTGAGAATGCTAGAGAATGCATTTGGGAACCTTATGTGTAACAATAATACATATTTGTAATGTGTGTTATTATAGATCAAAAATAGGATATATGTAAGTGAAATCATAACAAGTCTGCGAATCAGCATAGCTGGATAAGAGCAAATCATATGGCACAACCAATTTGTTACAGGGTTTAGCTGCACTATATTATCTTGTATGTGCTTATAGCTATTTGTGTAGCAAGTAACCACTTTCGTTTTTTTCTCCTCCATTATGTTTGCGTGCAGTACAAATCTAATAAATATTTATATACTTGTCTTAAAAAAGGCAAGTGACTTTCACAAGACCAACTCTTGTGAGTTATTTATGATACTGGCTGATGTAACTATCAGAAAGAAAAGATTGACCTTATTTTACACTAAAAACCAAATAGGAAGAACCCTTTCTTTTTATAAGAATAAAGCCCAAGCATCCTCTTTTATGTATAGAAAAGTCGAAACTATATTTAAAGCCAGAAGTGACTAACCACTGATAGCTTACCAACTTGCTTTGGTAAAAATGTTTACTTTTCTGTAATTCAGGGATTGAAAATGTCAGCTTTCAGTAAATGACTGCCAAAATTCTTATATGTTTTCTCACTAAATGTTAATTAGTGACTGCTTGGCTTTGCACAACAAATGCTTTATAGAAGGAAAAGAGAACTTAAAACACTTTCGTCCTGAGTTTTCCAAATTTCAGATTTTGATACGGCAGTTGGCCACGTGTATGTATGTCCAATAGTTAAAGAAAGTATGCTGTAAGGAGTGAAAAACGTGCTGCAGAAATGCACTTACTTCACACAGCCACTCTGCTTGCATTGCTGGGCGCAAGACGCTGTACCTGAGCACTGCCATCACGCTACTACCCCCGCGTGGTCATTAGCTATAATCCAATCTTTATAAAAAAGAATAAAAGCTTTTGTGGATTGTTTTCATTTAAAAGGAAATTACCATTTTTAGAAGGACGCTGCTTGTGTTTTATCGTAATATTTGTTCAAGACATTAGAAGTAGAGTATTGGGAGATTATAAAAATCAGCACGTGTTCTGCTTTCCACATGGTGTTGTGACAAAGTCAGTGTTACTTAGGAAGCTGCTGTAAGAACTGGCTTTTCCAGCAACTGTGGACGTGTACTTTATATAACTCTCCTGCCTAATACTGCTGGGGCTTGCTCATCCAGAAAGATGTCCCCTCTCTCGATAGCAATGTTAGTGCACATTCTCTCAACAAAGGTTTGTGTTTCAGTATTTGTCATATTTGCTTAGTGGAAAGGTTTCTAGGTAGCTAAATTAAACAGCTCAACTCAGTTGTAAGATTTCAGTGACACCATGTATCAAGTGATAGCAAATGTTGTTAACAAATTTAAGCTGAGACTTCAAAGAGTTGTTTTCTTAATTGTTGATTATTCATAATGAATACGATTATCCATATGAATAATTCTTGATTATTCATGGTATAAGTGAATGGTTACTGAAAATCAGAGAATGTAGGCTCACGCTGCGAAAGACCCTTGCTGATTTGTGTGTGGCTTTTCTCATCTTTGGCAATGATGCTAGACTTAATAATCCTATCTTTTTTTATTCCTTGTTCTTTTTTTGTGCCAGTGCTGCTTTAAGGATCCTCTTTCTCATTTCATGCATATCACGCCACTTTTCTCTCTATATATACCTTCTCCTTTTGGTATTGAAACAGTAATAAAAATTTTGTTGCTCCTGAGTTAGAAACTGACGTATTCCTTCCTCAGGGTATTCTAGTGCATCCTTTTTGTATCTTGATCGTTTAAAGCTGCAGGCTCTTTGGGGGGTAACTCCTCGTTTTGTGCCCTGGACCAGATTCAGCCCATTTTTGGTCCAAATATAAATGGCACCAAAAGCATGCTGTAAGGCACATCAGTCTCTGCATTCATCTTTGGTGAATAAGGCAGTGGGAAGTAAAGCTACTGTAAAACTTTTTTTTTTTTTTTTTTTAAAAAAGAACAAACAAAAAAAAAACAAATCAAAAAACCCAGCCATCAAAGAAAACACTTGCCTCCCCCCAGTCTCTGTGCTTTAGGTGTCAGAATATTTATTTTTAGTTATGTTTTTCATTGACCTCCCACCCCATTGAAGCTGAGTCTTAAAACAGATAGAGGAGAACCAATAATAGTAATAAAAAAGATGGTCTGTATTGGAAATGTAAAAAACACAACATCCTTAACCTGTGTCTCAAACCTGGACAGACAATTTTTTTAAATATAGAAAATGAATATTGACATTCCGTCAGCCTTAGAATGTATTAGAAAACACACAAAGGAACCTTCTGTCTTCTCATTCCAAATTATAACCCAACCAGTTCTACAGCAGGACAAAAGCAGAAGTCCCAACGCCTAGTGGGATCCATTAATTAAACAGGCTTCTGTGGCTCGGTGCTGCATTCCAGATAGATGGGGTGGGCACAAGGAAGATGGAGGAGCCCATTAGTCTTCGATAACCAACCTACCTCAGGGCCTCCTGCCGTTCTCCTCATCTGTTAGCTTGTTGGCGCCTGTCCGTGCACTTTCCCCCATGGGCTTCTCTTGTGCGTTTAAGACCTTCATTAGCTAACAGGTATATAAATTACACCATGACTTCCAGTGGAGAATAAAGAGGTTTAAGGCTTGTTGGCGACGGCGCCCGTGATATTGTGTTGACAGGTCATTTACCATGCCAGTTAATGGAAGGGAACTCGTGCCTAGACCTTGGTATATTCTGCCCCTTCTGAGGGTGTGGGGCGACATTTTGAAGTGCAAGTGAAACTCTCTGATGGTTTAGCAGTTCTGATTTGTAGTTTAAGAGAGAAAAGTCTGGTGAGAAGTATTTTCTCTTCCACAATGAAAACACCTCACGTTTTTGCTGTATGCTCATATTGTGTGTGGAAAATGTGTTCAACATCTTGAACGAGAGTTTGAAAGCAGCAACTACAGCATCATTAGACGAATAATCCTCTATCCGTTTGGGTAACTGTAGAGCAAACGAGCACCCTCAGAGGCTGCTGCTCAGTCAAGCTTGATCAAAAGCCCTCTTGATATCTCTGGCTGCTGTTAACCAGTTTCACTGATTGATCACCTTTCAGTTGGCAACCTGGAAATTAGCTGGTAGCTGTTGTGTTAAACACAGCCTCTGCAGCTGATGGGAGAAGTCATGGAATGGCTGTACAATCAGCACAGATGATTTAAAAATTTGATTGTAGGAAACATCCTTTTGTTTCCTTTTTTTTTTCCTTTTTTTTTTCGGTGCTAACTGCTGTTTCTTAGAAGTGTCAGTGATGGTGGTTTCAGCCCAGATAAATACAGCTAGCACATTGTACATATAAATAGGCAAGTGGAGTTTTTCTTCTGTTTCCCCAGATGAATCAGCCAGACTGGTATAGCAAGATACAAAGCATAAGGATGGTTTAAATGCTTGAGAAACATCTCTTTGGTGTTTAAAAAAACAAAAAAACAAAAAAAAACCAACTAGGAAAAAAAAGGAGTATTAATCACATTTATTCCCAGACTTCTTGCTAGTAAGTGCACATATCAGGAATCTGGTGGAAGGAAGGGAGAGTGATAAGTTCAGGTGACTCAGAAATTACTTTTGATGTGGGTGCTTCAACTTTGTTGTCACCTGTGTCTCATCCAGATCCTTTCGATGAGCACCTCTAACTACTGTCTGGAACCAATTAATAAACTCACAGTATCTTTGTGGAAATGAGATTTTGGACTAATCGCTTTTTCTTAACTTATTCCATCTAAAGGGGTTTTCATGTTTTAACAAAAACATTACAACAAATATCTAGAATTATTTTTCTTGGAATTAAGATAGCATAAGACTATAATTACCTAGGCTTTCCTTTGAAACCTAGCTAGTTTGAAAGAAGATTGAAGATCATCCTGTAGATTTAAAATTTTCATGATACAGCTTAGATTTGATTAATGTATTTTTAATGATTTTATCTTGTTTTCTGTGACTACTTCTGTGTGTGGAGAAAGTTCTGACGTAACTCAGCCTCCAGCACAAATATGCAAAGTTTGGAGATGACACCAAGTTGGGTGGGAATGTCGGTCTCCTGCAGCGTAGGAAGGCTCTGCAGAGGGATCTGGACAGGCTGGATCGATGGGCTGAGGCCAACTGGACGAGGTTCAACAAGGCCAAGGGCCAGGTCCTGCACTTCGGTCACAAAAACACCATGCAACGCTACAGGCTTGGGGAGGAGTGGCTGGAAAGCTGCCCGGCGGAAAAGCACCTTGGGGTGTTGGTTGACAGCTGTCTGAACATGAGCCAGCAGTGTGCCCAGGTGGCCAAGAAGGCCAATGGCATCCTGGCTTGTGTCAGGAACAGTGTGGCCAGCAGGAGTAGGGAGGTGATTGTGCCCCTGTACTTGGCACTGGTGAGGCCGCACCTCGAGTACTGTGTTCGGTTTTGGGCCCCTCACTACAAGAAGGACATTGAGGTGCTGGAGCGTGTCCAGAGAAGAGCTACAAGGCTGGTGAGGGGTCTGGAGAACAAGTCTTATGAGGAGCAGCTGAGGGAGCTGGTGCTGTTTAGTGTGGAGAAGAGGAGGCTGAGGGGGGACCTTATTGCTCTCTACAGCTACCTGAAAGGAGGTTGTAGTGAGGCAGGTGTTGTTCTCTTCTCCCAGCTAACTAGCAATAGAGTGAGAGGCAATGGCCTCAAGCAGCATCAGGGGAGATTTAGATTGGATATTAGGAAAGATTTCTTTACTGGAAGAGTTGTGAAGCATTAGAAAAGGCTGTCGAGGGAGGTGGTGGAGTCCCCATCCCTGGAGGTGTTCAAAAAACATGTAGATATGGCACTTTGGGATGTGGTTTAGCAGGCATGGTGATGTTTGGTTGACGGTTGGACTTGATGGTCTTTGAGGTCGTATCCAACCTTAATGATTCCATGATTCTATGAGTAGAGCTTCCCACTTATAAATGCTCTTGAAGATGGTACTTCGTTGAGAGGTTTCACACAGTGTAATCATATCTACCTCAAGGGCTGTATGCTAAGCCTAAGCTTAGTACGTAGCAGAGTATAAGACTTTCATAACCTATATCCTCTGGGGAAAAATGTTTGCAGTTCTCCATCTTTGTTTTGTTTAAAAATACTTCTAGATGTGAATTTATTAGTTTGGTCAAAAAGCAGAACAACCTTATGACCCATTTAATAGCTGCATGTTCATAATATTTTCTCCTGATGAAAAGTTAGTGTGATTTGAGCAAAAGAATGGTGGGGCATGCCAAGTGAAGAGCAGCAACAATTGTCCTATCAAGTGATTGCTGTTCTCCCTGTTTTTCTCCTTACAAAGCACTGTGTATTAGGAACAGTCTTTGAGTTTTGAGTTCATTTATTGATGTTTTACATCCGTATTATTGTCCTACAATAGCACTTTATGGGTTTAAAGTGCAACAAGGGAGGTTTACTCAAGGGAAAACGTCTTAGTGGTAGAGGATCTCTGTAACTAGGGACTTCAAGAACATCTTAGGCGAATGTCTGACGGGAATCGTCTAAGGATGGCTGGCAAAGGCAGATGCAGACCTTATTTAAGTAGAAAGGAAAGAAGGATGTATTTTTGTAATGCCAGTCAAGTCATGTGAAAAGCCAGAGTTTAGACACCCTCATGATTCTGTCTAGGGATTCTGTGACTGGGAGCTGGACAAGTGAAGATTAACTCTCCAGGAGCAATGAATGCAGGCTTATGAGATGTAGCGCCTCTACTGCTCATGTGTTTCTGTCTTCTGATGCAGATGTTGGATGATAGTGGCATTTTTGCCAACAAATGGGCCATAAAAATAAATGCAAGTGAAAAAATGGGACACCTGAATAGGATGGTAGATAACCTGTTTCTGCAAATCGGTATACGGTTAGTATTACCTTGGAGGAGAGTGTGAACTAGAAGATCTTTTTATACCACTTCTAGGTCCTTTATGAGTCTCTAATTTTCTTAGTCGGTGTGGAGGATACATTGTTAAACAAAAATTTCAGAATATTTTTGAGGTTTTATTGAAGCTGAAATATAATTTGCCTGTTTTAACGCCCCTGGAAAGTAGCTTTTGCATCACAGTCTGAAGGCGAGCACACTGTAAAGCGCATAAATGCTTTTACCTTCAAGGTGCCAAATCCTCTTAGACAATGGATATGTAAAGTGACAGGTTTTGAGAAGTATTTATGGAAAATACCTCAAAAAAAAAAAACAAACGGTGACAACTATAGTCGTTTTATTCTAGCACTTTAATGTCCATGTTTCTAGTTTTACTTGGTTTTACATTAATGCTGTTTTGTTAATAGCAATTTAAATTGTTTAAACGGAAAAATGACTGTCAAGCTGTTTAAAACTAAAAAGGCAAAGTCTGTACTTAACTGCTGAACTCACCAAAAGAAAAGTGAGTGACTACTACATTTGTTAAATTTTAGCAAGAAGAGCTACTGAACAGCAGGTGGGATGGGAGGTGGTACACGGTTGGCTGGTGCAGGAGTCTTAGAAAGGATTCCCTGGCGTTGAGACGTGATTCACCTTTCATAAATCCATGCTAACTGTGTCCAGTTACCTACTTCTCCTTCGTATGCCCAGAGATACGTTTGAAGAGGATCCACTCCCTGCATTTCCCATGGACTGAAGTGAGGCATTGTGTTGTATTCCGCAACTGAAGCGTTTTGACACGGAGAAAGAGCTGGAGCCTTTACAGAGCTGGAGAAGAGGTTCATTGATGGGTAGACAAGCATGAGCCATGCTGTATAAAACTCTGAGAATTGCTGATCAGAATTGCTGACCATTTTGGTCAGAGACATGTGTTTTGGGAGAAGAAGCTGTACTATATTTTCTGAATGAGAGAAAATAGCATGTACGTGAATGAGCCTGATCACAAAGGGGATGTGAATTCAGAAGTAATTACAGGCTCTTATTTCCCGTCAGTAAACAGAGGGGAAGGGAGGGTCTGATGTATGTTATTCTTCTGCTCTCCAGTCTGGTTGTCTCGTAAGAGAGAATTTCCTCCTCTCACTGTAATATGAGAATTCTGCTTCCACCAGAACTGCTGCTAAGGACTGGGAAGGAAAATAGGATTTTACCATGAGAATCGCTGGAAACAGCTGAGACCCTGTCCTTTACTAAAAGTGCCTGGCTATTTTGGGGAATTCGTCAGCACTCTTGTGGTAATAATCAGTTTCCTAAATTTATAGTGGTTCGGTAGGTACACATGTAATGTTTATCTGTAGCTGTGCAAACAAGTGAGTGTGTCAGTGTAATGGTGAGGAAGTGTTAATCCTTTTCTGCCTGTTCAGAATTGGGGTGCAATGAATAAACCACCTACCAGAGGTTACAGAGGACTGTTAGCGGCCTGGAAAGCAAACTTCAGATCTGTTTGGTACTCATTCAGTACTATATCACAAACTTTTTTTTTTTTAATTCTATTTTCCTCCAAAATACACCAAACTATAAACTATTTACCTACTAAATTTAGTAACTCCAAGTTAATTTAAATACAGTGACAGGAACTGGGACCTTTGGTGCCAATTTGGGCTCCAGACATTGTCTATAACTGCTAGATTTTCATATAAGAAAATCCTGATTGGGAGAATTTGTACAAGGAGTACCTCAATAATATTTGTAAGAAATTATACAAAAAGCAAACTTAGAAAAAAGGTGTCGTTTTGCTGCAAGGATTTTCACTTTTAGAACTAACGGAAGGTAGAGTGAATGGCGGAGAGTCCGAATCTGGCTGTATGTGATAGTCCTATAATCTTATGGGCTGTTTACTGCGTGGGTGAACAAGGCACTTCTGAAAAGACTCAGGTATAAAAAGGAAGTGTACAAAAGGTGGAAGCAGCGGCAGGTGATCCAGAAGGAATTTAGAGCAACAGTCATGCAGAGATGGGGTTAGGAAAGCCAAAGCCCACCTGGAGTTGAATCTAACAAGAGATGTGAAGGCCAACAAGAAAGTCTTCTACAGGTATATCAGCAGAAAAGGAAGTACTACGGCAAACTTATGCCTGCTGCTGAATGAGGCAAAGGACCTGGTGATAAACGACATGGAGAAAGCCGAGATACTCAATGCCTTCTTCGCCTTGGTCTTTACTGGTAAGACTGAGCCTTCTGCAATTACAGGTCCCTGAGACCTGTGGGCAAGTCAGGGGCAAGGAAGACTTACACTAGGTGGAGAACCGCCTGATGGCATTTCAAGGCCATTCTCCATTACCTTTCAAAGGTCATAGCAACTAGGGGAGGTTCCTGAGGACTGGAAGAAAGCAAATGTCACTGTTCTATTCAAGAAGAGCAAGAAGGAGGATCTGGGGAAGTACAGACGAGTCAGCCTCACCTCAGTCCCTTGGAACGTGATGGAACATAGAATTCTGGAAACCACTTCCAAGTACGTAAAAACCAAGATGATGACTGGGAGGAGTCAGCATGGTTTTACGAAGAGGAAGCCGTCACTCTGATAGCATTCTGCAGCCGAGTAACTAGCTCAATGGATAAGGAGAAAGCAGTGGATGTGGTTATCTTGAATTGAGCAAGGCTTTTGACACTGTCTCCCATAACACCCTCATAGACAAACCGATGAAATACAAGCTAGATAAATGGATGATGAGATGGAAGAAGAACCTTTTTTTTGCACTCTTTTTTTTTTTTTTTTTTTTACTTTCT
>Ga0065711_1035181_pt1 | contig 22686 bp, 6 predicted proteins | sample Hoacrofraction12_FD_59098 | JGI IMG/M metagenome (GOLD analysis project Ga0065711, IMG submission 59098) | Hoatzin crop microbial communities from Cojedes, Venezuela - Epithelial fraction 12 v2 (version 2) | ecosystem: Host-associated > Birds > Digestive system > Esophagus > Crop | place... | reverse complement strand
TTTTCTCCTTATCTGTATCGTTGTTGTTCCTGTTCCCTCTGTTTGCTGTTCTGTTAAACTGCCCTTATCCCGACCCACCAGTTTCTGCCTGTTTCTTTCCATTCTCCTCCGCACGCCGGCGGGGGGAGGGGTGGCCGCGTGGTGTTTTTGTTGCCAACTGCACCCAAACCAGAACATGAAGTATTCCCTAGTCGTATCTCTTTTACCCACAATAGGTATTTGCTTTTTGCATTGTACTCTTGACTCTGCTTGTGTATGATAAGCTAACAAAAGCAATGTATTCAGTAAAACCCTTTAATGCATGTCCTTTTCCATCCTGTAATGAAGTAAGATCACAGCTAAATGTTTCATGGCACATCATTCAACAAACCAACCCAATCCCAACTTTGGCAATATTTATTCCGAAGTAAAACTGAAGACAATTGCAAAGACAGCCTCTCCTATATTATTGAAATGACCGAAATGATTTCAATAAGAATTTATCTTGAATGTCTTGCATCTTTCCTTGTATCTTTGGATTCATGTGCTTTATTAAATCTCACACCTCCTACATCAGGTTGTATTGCTTACTGTTGTGGGCAAGAACCCATGGGATTCTTTTTAGCATATCACATTGCCAGAAAGGCAAACCAAAAATATTCCAGCCTCCGACTCTCATATAAGTCCAACTAGCTGGAAACCATCCTCAGATTGTTTAGCTTCTCCCTTAAGCTACCGATGAAGCAGATTCCACTTTTCTAGACAGCCTGGTCTAGCACTTCATTAGTCTTCCTCATTATATGCAGCTCTTTAGAGAATCTTTTGTTCATTAGAAAGCTCATATCTACTTAATTTTTTTAAAGGATGAAAGCCGATTCAGATCTTTGAATCTTTCCTCACAGTTATTTTCTCAGCCTGAGATCATTCTATTTTGCCTCCTTTAAGCTATTCACCACAACTATCTTCTTTGTTTTAAGATTATCAGTGGTTATGTGATTGCTTGTAACATTTTAGCTGAATATCGTGTTTGTTATAAACACCAAAAAAGGATTTGACTCACTTCATCTGCCTGTGTTAGGCAGGATTACAAACAAAATGGAGTGATTTTTTGTAAGGAAGGAAGAAGGCAACAGAAGAATTAGAACAGGGATGAAAAAAATAAAAACCTTCCTATACTTGAAAACTGTGTTCCGAAATTATGCTATTGCCGAGAGCCACAAGGCACGTGTATACGATAACCTGGTTATAATTTGTGAGGTTTTCACTTTCCTCGCCAAAGTACAGGGAATGAATAAACTGCTGCATGGTCTGACGATGCGGTACCTACCTCTTTTTGCAGGTGTGTGATCTGATGTATGTTGAAGACCTTGGCCATGCTATTTGTATATCTGACCTGTTTGGAGGTCTCGGTTACGTACTAGAGAGATCATGCGAAGGCATCCCTATTCTCAGTACATCAGAAAAGCCTGCTATATAATATACATACAAACAGAAAACTAGGATTAGAACTTTTTTCTCTTATCTCTAAAGTGTGCAAGCCCTCACTGTCAGAACTAAGAGACAACTTTGATGGCCAGAGTTAAAAATGTTCTTGGTGCCAGGGGCTAGGGGGGGGATGTCATTTGTAGTTAGAATGATGACCTTGTTCCACAGCCATGGGGAGAAAGTCTGCTAAAATTGTTTTCTCTTAGCCTGTCCACTGCATGAAGGAAAACCACGTATTTGTTCTGGATTCTGATCAGAATGTGCCTTTTCTCCAACACCTATCACAGAATTTCAAAAACGTGCATTTGTGTCATTAGGTCCTGGGTTACCCTTACATGCACTGGGACTTTCACTCTTGGGCTAAGGTGTAAGCAGAAGAAGTTGATGTTGAAGAGAGGATGGTATTATTAGAAACACAAGCAAGCTAGCAGGCTTTGCTTTATCTGAATTACACTGATGTTTCTGTCCTCTCATTTTATCGTCATAAATAAAGCAGGATCGGCCTTGAGAAATGCCTATTTATCCTGCAAGATAACAATGCTTTGAATTTCTGTACAGACCCACATCTAAGGATTTCAAAAAGCTTTACAAATGTTAATCCATTAAACATTTGTGTAAGGCATTCCCATGAGGCAGATGTTTTTAATTACCTCCATTTTACAGAGCAGAAGCAAGCACAGGGAGCTCTAACCACGTTGTTTGTAAGGTAACAGGGCAAATCAGAGCACACTCAGGGGAAGAACCACAGAGTTATGACACTCAGCTCTGTTGCAAAGCTCTGCCTCTTTCAGTGCTTTTGATAATTCTTGTGTCTTAAGCAAGAGGTCAAGGAGGGAAGTTTTAGTAAGTGGATGAGCTGGTGAGATTTTGGCATGAGGTTATACTACGGACAGAATCTTTGCCCCATGGATCAATAGTCAGACTGCTGCCCTAAATGTCATTAAGCCTGCAGGGGAAAAAAAAAACCAAAACAAAAGCAGTATCTACCTTATTTCCCTAAAGGATAATGTAGGAGTAGGTCTCACTTCTTCACCTGAAGCAAGTAGCATGTAGGTCTGGAGCCAGTCCTTTCACCTGGCATCAAGCCTGCCATCAAGAAACGTTGGCATCCCTTTAGGTTCTGCTGTGGAGACCTTCTTAAGCAATCTTTTTTGAAGTGATTGTAGAACAACTTGTTGTTGTAGGTTCTATAACAACATTATATCCCACTCTTACAATCCCACACTCTACATGCTGTTATCAGTAGTTATATATTCCAGAGGAGGCAAAAAGTTTCAGAAGTTGACACACAATGCTGTTTATGCTTTTACAAGAAAGAAGACAGAACAGTTTTGATGGAGAAATGGGTCTCGTTTATTCTTTTCTAATAGAGCCATTTTGGGGTTCCTTTTCTCTGATATTTATTATCATAATCTTAAAGAAAAGTAGATGCTCACATGTATATGAACAACTTTCCTCCCCCAAGGAGTAAGAAATCGCACTACAGCATACCTATTTGAACATTGAGAAACACTGTTTTTCTGAATTCCTCACCCAGGTCTGTGTGATGGATAAAAAGATGCTGCTTCTTATGAAATTATTGGAAACCGATTAACAGAGTACTCAAGTTGGAGTTACAAGGAGAAGGCAGTATATCAATAATAAGGATATGCATAAGTCTTCCTCAGATAATCCCTGAACATGCATGGATAGCTATGGGTAGGATGGGTAGGAGTAGATAGGTAGGGTATTCCTGTCCAGTGATCTTACCAGGGCCCTTTTTTCTTTTGTCAAGTATCCTGGAACACAGACGCAAACGCTTTTCTCAGTATTCATCGTAGTAGGGACATTCAGCATTAAAACACATCTCTTAATAATGTTACTCTTTGTAATAATTCTGAATTATCTTATGTCATTATGTGTCTTTATCAGTCCTTTGAAACATTCTTACTACCCAGAATACTTTCACTTTGAAAGTAAGTCAATCACTGTGGTTTGCATAGCACTGCTGTCTCTCTGAGGTGTTTGCCATCAACAATATCATTATTTGCCATCAACCCAGACTCTGTAGCCTGAATAAGAGATATATTTCATCTCTCATGTCTCATGCTGTTTTTTAACACTGTGAAGAGCAATCTACTGACAGTGACATTGAAATGGAGTGACATTTGATAAAATTATTTGCTGGTAATGCAAATCTATGATTACCTGGGAATTCAAGAATGCCTTGTTGTCTATTATGCCTGAGAAGAAACATCTTTGACCTGTCTGCTCCAAGAACAAATTGCCCTTAAAAGCAGTTGTACTAATTGCTGGTAATAATAGAGCTCTGGCAGAATTAACCATTGCTACTCACCTTTGCTTTGCCTACCTTTTCCAGCCTATGCAGCTTTGGTCTTCCTTGCAACAGACTTGAATTAGTACCAGAACTACCATTTAGATATTTTCTACTTTGGCAATGACAAACGCCAAGTGGCACATCATTTGCACGTTCCTGGGCAAACAATGGCCAACAGCACTTCATCCAGTAGCTAGAATCCAATGTGTGCTAACCATGACTTCCTTCACGTGGAAACATATGTTCTATCACTGCATGATGCGTTTGATAGGTTACTCAAACAAGTTTACATATTAGACTATCCACTGTCTGATAAGCACATTGATCATGTATTTGGCATAGGTCTTCCCTGTTAGCTATAGAGGACTTCTGACAGACAAATGCCGTTTTGGAAAAATTGTCCATATACACTGATCGTAACTCTAACCTTGGTCAGGTGGACTACAGACATCTCATTTTTGCTGGTGCTACTGAATTCATTGTGGGTCTCCCCTGTAGCTGACAGCTTCCCTGCTAGTTGTCATGCATAATTTTGATGATCAGTTCAGCCCAGGTCTGCAAAATATGTCAGGGGTCTGCTGAGAAAAACAGCATGCAATTAAGGAACTGAAGTGTGCTGTAATAGAGAAGAAAGAGGACTGAACCAAATTCTGTGTACTGCCATCATTCTGCACTTTGCACCGCGAAGCTGCAACGTTGATAGAATGCTTTTTGCTGCTTATAGTGTGTAGATCTAATTTACAATCAAAAGAGAAGTGTACTTGTTGCTTTCCCAGCTATGGCATTTAAGTCGGAGAGCCTGTGCTTTGTCTTCTACTACGAAAAACACAGGGCAACAGTTCAAGCATGGGGGGCTCTGGAGTGGCCTTTGAGGAGGTCACGGACATAGAAGTGACAACAGGTTTCCATTTATTTATTTTTCCTCCCTGCTCATCTGTCTCTGTTTTTATTTCCTTGTACTAAAAATGTCTGTTTCTGCACAGGAGTTACCTATCCTTTCACAATTTTAATCTGAACCTGGGGCTGACTTCTATATATTTACTCAGTTCTTGGCACAGCAAAACTCTGATCCTTGTTGCGCCCCCCAGAAACTTAAAATTTAACTGTTGCCTGCAAGATGCAGAGTTTAGAAAGAAGCCCCTTGTAGTCTAGCTTTAGGCCATACAAACAATACCCTTAGATAAGTGCTTAATAATCTGCACAATGATCACTGTTGGACAAGAATAAAGATTTGAATGATACATATGTGGCTATGGCAGCTACACTCCATGTCCTGTGCTTCTGTACTCAAAGACAGTTCTTGTGGGAGTAAGCGACATTTCCATATTGTAAACACTCAATTTTCAACATGTGCCATTAATCATGCAAGGAAAACCAAAGCAGAAATCCACATTTGGCTATGTAACCCATTAATCACAAGACTAGCCCTCCATTTGTAACGCCCCGTTAGAATGGAGCTGTTCTATCACAGTCTGTGAACAGATGCAGAGGACAAACTAACCCATTCCTGCGTTCCTCCAACATGCCTTGTACCTGTCACTGACATTTGATGGTGATGAAGAAGGTTGGGCAGCAACACAGGCAGTGCGTTTAAGAGACTAAACTTTTGTGATTGAGGCCAAAGGCTCGCCGCTAACTGGGGCTGGAACAGGTGACACTCTTCCCCTCCAGCACTCCTTATTGCCATCTCCTCACTTGTTAATGCTGTCAGTTCATGCCCAAACTGCTTGCATGAAGGTGCAGTTTTCCCTGTGAACCACTAGATGCCCCGAGATCTCTTTGGTTCAACACTTCTTTCAACAACCAGGAGAGGTTACTAGGGAGAAGAAAGGAGCAGCATCCCAGCTAAGCCATGAGAACAGCAGCATGTTCGCTGGTGGGGAATATTTTCCAGATTAAAGTAAAATCTGCTTTATAAATGTATTCAGTTCAAGCACTGAAAAGGAAAGCAGTATACATATAAGGGAATTTATCAATATCTCTGTTGAAAGAGGTTCAAAGATGGTTCCTTAGGGCCATACTGATAGAAACCAAGAAATTAATATTACAGAGATGGCAATCTCTCAATTGCCCCAAATAATAGACATTTCTAGCAAAGGTATCCTCTGAAGTGCAGAGCACCATAAGAGACAGTTAAGACAGTCAAGTTTTGCTATTATAGCACAGTTTTACAAGCTAAAGTAATGCCACAGGTGTCATCAGCATTAAATGAAAGCAGAATGTGACTCCTTGAGTGCTAGACTTCTGCTGGATCAGAGCTCAAGCACTCAAGGTGAGAGGCACCTTTACCCAGATACAGCAAAGCTCTTAAGTACATGCTAGCCTTTAATTTCTTGCAGGAAGGCCCTCGCTGACTATGGCAGGAGTATCCTGCTACTTAATCATCCATGCTTCTCCTGCAGCTAAAACATAATGGAGTTATTTATCTGCTTTTTTTAAAGCATGAATTTATCCTTGATCTACCGAGTAAGGTAAAGATCATCATCGGCTATTTCTCAAAACATTTAAAGACTGTAGATAAAATATTTGTTATATGGACCTTCATTGTAGGTTAGAGGGTTCTGTCTGCACTAGTGTAAGCTGACAGAACTTCCTTGACTTCTCTTGGCTTTCGCAAGATATGGGCACTCTGTTTAATGAGGGAGCATTCATCTTTCATAATACATGTGCTTCTACCCAAGCATTTCAGCAGTTTTCACATAGCAAGAAAATATTGGGAGGCCTGTTTTTAAAAAAGTTTGGCTTGCAGTGATCAGTTCTGCTGTTCAAAGATACCCAGCAAATGAGTACTAGAGATGGAGAAACAGCAAAGCTATCTAGACTGCTACTTTTTTGCTTTGAGTGCTAGATGAGCCTGCTACATTAGTACAGCTGCAAAAGAATGCTTCACTTTATTGTCTGGGTTCTCTGAAGATCTGTGAAACAGCTTGTGGGATCCCCACTACAGGAAAAATCTCTGCTGATAAGATGGGTAAAACTGCTCTCAACTGAACAGTTGTTCCTCATTTGTCAAAGCAATCATCATATTATAGGAAACAGCTTTGTCTCCTATTGCAAAATAGGATGTTGAGACAGGCTTACCTGTACCAAGCTTTAAGGCACCACCTGTCCTCCTCTTTGTTTTTTTTTCTCATATTAGAACACATTTGCTCTAGGATGCAGCTTCAGGGGCTGCTAAGACCTCACGTTTCTAGGGAACTCCAACGATAAATCACTAGGCAAGTAGTTCTCAGAATTTGCTAACACAGACAAAAATCTCAGCCAGGCAAAATACAGTTGTATAATCACTGTAATCAGGCTTACACTTGTGAGTTTACACCTTACGCATATGTTCACCTGGATTCTTCTCAAAGTCTGACCTTTCTGAGTGAGGGATGAAAGTAACTTAGTGACCTGAAGGCTGTCTTTTTCAGCACAACTCAGAACGTACTGTCTATCTGAGAAGTAGTATATTGAAATTGCTTTGGATGTACAGATGTTATCTATTTCCTAAAGAGTTCTTCAGCCCTGAGTATGAAGGCACTGAAAAATCTTGCCAAGTTGAGGCCTTATCCTTGTCACATACAGAGACTGGATAAACTCTATTTCATACACTCATAGAATCATTTGGTTTGGAAAAGATCCTTAAGATCATCAAGTCCAACCACTAACCTAACACTACCAAGACCACCACTAATCCATGTCCCTAAGCACCACATCGACACGCCTTTTCAATACCTTCAGGAATGGTGCCTCAACCACTTCCTGAGACAGCCTGTTTCAATGCTGGACAGCCATTTCAATGAAAATGTTCCTGATAACCTAAACCTCCGTTGGCACAACTTGAGGCTGTTTCTTCTTGTCCTATTGCTTGTTACTTAGGAGTAAGTAGTTTCAGGTAGTTGTAGGGAGCAGTAAGGTCTCCCCTCAGCCTCCTCTTCTCCAGACTAAGCAACCCCAGTTCCCTCAGCTGCTCCTCATAAGACTTGTGCTCTAGACCCTTCACCAGCCTCGTTGCGCTTCTTTGGATACACTCACTTCCTTATACTCACTTGGCGATTTAGACCAAACTGTTTGTAACCATCCCCCCTCCTCCCCCCACTCCCCCCAACTTTTTACTCCAGCTTTACTAGTGGTGTTCTTTCTTTTTTTCTCCTTTCTAAATTACTCACCTCCCATAGAAGCTTAGGGGAGATACAAGGCAGTGGCAACTTTTCGCTCAAGTAACAGCACCATAAAGAAGCCACTGCTCTGTAAGTGGAACCATCAGCAAGAACCATAGATAGGGTCTTTAGCCCCAAACACCTGCTACCTTGTAGCTAGAGGATTATCTCTGTTCATAACCACCACAGTAAAGCCTTAGCACTTCAAACGAAGAAAAGCAAATAAAGACTCACTTTTTTCCAGACCCCCTCACCCACGTGGCACGGTAAAGAATTGCATCACCATCCTTATGTAAACCACTTTGTAAAATCTGTGCCTGCCTGTAGAGGACCATGTGGAGTATTTAATGGCTCTGATGAGCAGTGACCCTGTTAACTCAGGTGTTCCCACTTTGGGATTTCATTTGACTACAGACACTTGATTTTATAAGAGAAAAAGCAAAGGGGGGGTTCTTTCAGAGTTAGAGGGTGCTTTTTGCATTGAAGACAGACATACTAGAAGCAAAAGTGGGCAAATTTTGTTTGTTACTCTGTACCGCTAGGAAGGAAAGGGTTGTTTTTTACTATAGCTCTTTCCTTGTGAAATGAATGGTCAGTATTTATAGATTTTCACTTTCAGAGAAGGAGATGGAACCTTAGTTTCTCATAGGTTTTATTACCAGAATGGACTGTAATAATTACTCTGTGTGGTTTTCTGTTCTCTAGAAGGTTTGGGCTTCTGCTCCACTGTGAGGAGGAGTGTTCCCTGATTGAGGTCTGCTCAGACAGAAGCTTTTTGCAGCTACAAATAGCTGTGTTTTTCACATGTATCTGTGCTTCCTTTAGGATGCATTAGTAAATCCACTATCATTAAATAAGAGGACAGAGTCTAAACTTTAATGTTAGTTGGGAATCAGAGAGTAGGACTCCCTACCTGGAAGAAGCCTGGAGTAAGCACTGTCCTGATGCAGTTGTGATATCTGCAGTAACATACACTGCATAAAGAATCTTTTCCATGACAATTCCTTAGCCAAGCATAGCGCAGCCCTGATCTGTTTCTGGATGGCAAAAGCACAGAGGAGAGAACAAGGCTGCCTCTCTTTCCTGTCACTACAAAAGGGAAGCAATTAATCTCTGAACAAGTGTAGAAAAAGCAACCTTGGAATATCTGGAAGTGAAGATTCCAAATAGTCTCACAAAAGAGTGATTTTAAACTGATGTCATAGTTTAACCTGGCAGCTGGCAACCAAGCCCTAAACAGCTGCTCGCTCACCCCTCCCCTTCCCCTGCAGCGGAATGGAGAGGAGAAATGGACAAAAGGGGAAACCAGTGTGTTGAGATAAAAACAGTTTAATAAGGCAACAAAGGAAATAGAAATACTACTACTAATAATGATAATAATGAAGATGCAAAACAAATTACATATAACACAATTTTTCTTACCACCCAATGACCAGTTTGCAGCCAGAAAAAAAAATCTGAGCTCTCTGCCAAGAGAGGATTCAAAAAACTCACAGAAACCAAGAAGCCAATAGCTTTCTCCCCCCTGCCAACCCCATTCATAAACTAAGCATGATGTTAATGGCGTGGAACATTGCCATTAGCCAGCTTGGCTATCTGTCTGGTGATGCACCCTCCTGCACACCTGTTCATTAGCTGAATATGAGAAACTGGAAAAAAGTCCTTGATTTCATAGCAACAACTTAAAACACCAGCGTTATCAACATTCTTCTCATACTAAATCCAAAACACAGTAGCTACTGAGAGGGAAATTAGCTCCCTCCCAGCTGAAACCAGGACAAGTGAGTACAAGAGGGTAGGATGAGAATAAATACATTAAGAAGGAACACTTTAGCAGAACAGCAAGGAATGAGAGCTGTTAGGTTATGGGATAGTTACCAAAGCAGACTAGACAGAGTGCTGTTGAGTATGCTCCAAGGAACCATCCTGTCTCTGCAGGGAGCCAGACTGTTACCTGGTTAATGGCCTAATTTTCTAAATGTATCATGTGGTTATTTCTGAAACTGACTTTAGCAAGACATCCGGGTGTCGAATTCCTCAAGAAAATAACAAGTTGTTGATCATCAATGTCCTCATTCCTGTTTTCATGGCCATGAAAGTTGTGTTCTATTTTTTAGTCATGCAACATGCAGGAGATTCATGACTTTTCCTGGCTGCAGTAGACCATGGCACTCTTTTTGAAGGGCTAGTGTCACACTGGCTTTTCCTTATGTCTGAGGTAAAATAAAGTGCACCAGCAGAAGCACCTGGTACCACCTGCCTCATCCATATGGCATTTGAGCCACCATCTGCAGCTGCCTGGGGCTAGTAGAACTGCCATGAGCAGAAGAGGTGGGCACATCGCAGAGCCAAGCAGCCCCATGGAGCAAAGAGCAGCAGGGCTACTTTAGTTCTGCAAGATTTGCTCTTGGGCAGGGGATGGCTCATGCTGCTGGCATTGTGATGCCAGTACTCCAGTTAAATATTTAAATTTCATTTACTAGAGCAACAGGGGAAGCTGCAATTATGTTTTATAGGGAAAATTATTTTCCAGCATGCAGGTTAATTTTTAATTTGTCAAGTTTTTTCCTACCCTTTTCTTGTCCCTTAACCATCATCCCTCTGAAACCTCCATTTTTAATTCCCTTTTAATTTGCTTGAGTGACAGAGCAAAAGGAGGGGAGCTGGAGGTAAAAAACAACTGACTAAACACTTCTTTCTTCTCTGTGGAAGGTAGGCTTGGTTTTACATAAGTGCTCTGCACTAGAACCAGCAACTTTAAGGACACCCACCATTCAGATATACCCACTCTGCTATGCAACTCTGCTTGGTATATATGGTCTCAGGCTCCTTGTGGACTAAGCAACATGATTTCCCACCTGCGTTGTAACAAAAAATTAATAAATCTGCAATATAGTCAAGAAATTAAAACCATTAAAAATAGGCTGATTTCTGAACTATTTAAAATATGTGCTGCTGGTGCCCTATATGGCAATATACATACACAGAGCAGGATTTATGATGGTTTGCCATGCTCTTTAAATACCATGAAAACCAGTTAATTCTATTTTGTTGCAGCCTAAATCTATCTTGGCAGCTCCTGCCACAGCCTAGTTCCTTTTGCAACACGGGGCACTGAAAATGATACAGCCTGTTTACTGAACGGATTTAATCGGAGCTTCTGGTAAGGACAATTGTTCTTAGTTTTTTAAAAAAATGTCAGTAGATGATACAGCGCTTAAGAATTCAGGCACTGTGAATAAAGGGACTGTCTGAGCTGATCTAAATGCATGTTCTCATCTCTCTGTCTACACACCCTAACGTGTATGATCCGGCTTCTTATGCTAGTCCTTCACAGTGGTATCCGAACATTTTTGTGGAGGAATAAGTGTGTTATACAATGTGCAGTTTGTGCTGCTCCTGCCTGAAACTAAATTAGTTTTACCATATCTTTCCTTTCTTGCTTTCTCTACCTTCCCTGAGATAATCTTGTAAAGCAGATCTGCAGGCTGCAGTATGCGGTAGGCAAGAGGGAAAGGCACTGTTTGGGCAGTGCCTAAGAAACATCTAGATATGTAAAATTTAGTCTGAGCACCAGAAATATCTCCTATCTGGTGAACTGTGGATTCAGCAAAGTCTCCAGGCACATCCTGGGGCCTAAAACCTCAAACTACTGAATGTTTTAACTCTGTGCAACCCTCACAAGATCAGCCCCAATGGAAGAGCAGAAGCATTGGCTACTCCTTTTCTTTTTGCCTGTTTGAGAACTTCACAAAAGTCAGGTTTGTGCTCGAGTGATGAATACAAGGAAACTCCACTGTAGTGTTTACAGGACTGCACTGGCAACAGCTTTCCTAACAGTGACAATCGTGTCTGTATTTCACAGCTGCAGGAATCCTTCCAGAATGTTACTGTCAGAGAGTTGTAGGATTGCAGGGTAAAATTCTAGGGAGCAGCTTCCAGTGGGTTAGTTACACTGATCCTTCAGGAAGCTTTAAATCACTTGTTGAGTAGACATGAGTAGACTGCTGCATTAACTGGAGGTGTCAGCAGGAGAAAGCTTGTGAGTCTACTGCTCTGCAGCAGGGTGGATCCATGCTGCTCTACACCAAGGCATAGCAGGAGTCAGAGTACTTGGGTGGAAGCCATTTCTCTGGCTTCATCCTATATTTTTTCTAGATGTCTTCTCTTTAATATCCCAGTTAGTATCAGAAAAGGAAGAGTACAGCTGTAGATGTCAGGAATTGCCAGGAAAGCATGGCAATTTTTATAGCCACTCTGTGTTACCTGACTGTACAGATGGCTGAGTCTGGTCTTCATTAACAGACCTTTGCAGTCAACTGTTAGGTAAATCTACAGGGGGACCAAAGCTACCTGTTAAGAAAGTCCTTGTGTATCCATCTAGAGGCATGCCAGCCAGATGATGTCTCTGAGTGGAGGAAGACCATTGCCTGATCATTCTGGTAGCCCACTTAACACTGTGTGTTACCTGTGAAACAGGATTCTACAGTGAGTAGTATAAGTGTCTGGATGATGGACAGTTGTAAACAACTTGTCTTTCAGGACAACATTATCCCATATTCAGAACTGGTAATAAAGCCATAAATATTTTTATGTCTCTTGATTTATGTAGGCTATAAAATCAGCATATGGATGTCCTCCTTATCTATGTAAATATCCAGTTCTTTCTTCAGTGCTGATAAAATCTTATGTTTCTTCGGTTTTCATGATATAGCAGGTTTCACAGATTAACTTTAGTTTGTTTTAAAACCTTTTTCTGCAAGAAATTGTTGCCTTTACTGCATGGGGTTATTTTTGGATAAGAATGTTTCCTTGTATTAATCAAAAGTCCAGAGCATCTTCCAGGAACTACCAGTAAGAGAGCAAATTCTCAGAATCCCTCTCCATCATAGATTCTCAGTTTAGACCAGTGGAGCGCTGACATGCTGATCTAACACCTGTGCAATTATTCTGTGAAATAAGTTTCTGGGAGGGTCTTAGTTTAAACAAGAGAGCTCTGAGAAAAAATCAGGGCTTCAATCCTGTACTAAATTCTGATACTCCTTGTTTTCCTGGATTTATAAAAAGGTGAAATACTGAACGTTCTTCACACGATCAAAACTTTATTACATTTTTAATTCAGATGCAGTGTAGTGTTTCATTTTCAGTTCTCTTTAGGAAAAAGATGATTCAATATTTCTAAATCTGAACACTTTGTTGCAATGACTCAAATACGTCCTTCATTAATTTGTATTTCCTTTGGGTGCTGTAGTGATGAAGGTATTTTCTAGAATGAGAAGAGAATGTATGTTTTGCACATCTATTTGTTCTTATGGACTAGACACATTGCAGTTTTTCACATGCTGCTTTTTTTTTGTCCTCAAATCATGTGGATTTGAAAATTTCTTCTCAGTTCTTGTAGATACTTTCTTTTTTTCAAGCAAGTGTCCACTGTAATTCAAACTAATTGTCACCCCTGTTGTCAGCTTCAGCAGCAAAGCTGATGATTAAGTGGTCATGAATGATTAACTCACAGCCTTTGTGATGATCGCAGTGGGTCTGAACTCAGGCATGTTGGCCTTGGCAGCGAAAGTCAAAGTTATGCCTGAGTGGTCAAACTGAATAGTATAGTAAGACCAAAAGATTTAGGTGGCTTCTCAAGAAGAAAGAGATGCTGAAAGCAGGAAAAGATTGCTGTGCAAAAGAAGTGAACAATTAGTGAGACAGGAAAAATATGAAGAAAAGCACAAAAATGTTTTACAAATTGAAGGATGAGATAGAAGAAACTAAATTTGTATAGTCTAGAAAAGAAATAGTACAGCTAAAGAGACGTCAGTTTGTATGTGCCTTCATCAGAGCCGTGAATGTTTGCACTATCAAATCATTAAGGAGAGGTTAATGGAAAGCATGGCGGCTACTGGAAAATACTACAGACGAGTGGTTGTATAACTTGGTCATGGAAATTACAATATCCAATATCCTCAGATGACTTCATTTATGTGTTTTTTTTCCTATAATTCAGTGAAAATGTGAGATGGTGATACAACCACTTTATAATGCTGCCGTCTTCTTTTGAGCAACCTGGCTTTATCGCTTAAGTACACAAGCCTGGTCTATACTGTCCAGATCAAATGCAAACACATGGTAACAGGAAAGGCAATTATGTCCTTCAAAGCCCTTTCCTGCTACTTTCCCTTAAGACCAGGGATGGATTGCAGAATCATTTGCCCAGTGTAAACTAGGTTTGAAGTTACCTTTTTCCCTCTACAATTTTTATTTACCGTTAGAGATATCTGTGATTTGAACTTCCCTGTGTTTATGAATTACCTAAACAGATCAAACTGCCATTTTTAAGCTGTTACTCGCATCAAGAGAAGGGAGGCATTAGAATGGATAGCCCTGACACCTACAGGCTTTAGCAGGTGAAAACCCTCCAACCCCTCCTCCCCACTCCCAATGAAGTGCAAAGACAATTTAAGATGAGAAAACTAAGCACTCAGTGCGTGAAGTGTAAAATTTGAACGTGCAGATGCACTGCATATAGGTTCTTTTAAGATTCAGTGGTCCATACAAGAAACTGATAGTTTTCCCCAATCCTGTGAGATTGCAGCTGTGGAATCGGTACGTCAGGAGGCTGGGCCTGAATCTCAGCCATCTTCTAAGATATTATCAACTTCACTTTCTTATTTTAAGATAAGGCTGCTGGAGAAGGTGGTCTATACAGACTTGAGGATAGTTAAGCTGGAAGGGATTATTGGTAGGTGCATCTTGACTTTTTGCACAGCACATGCCATAAGATTCACTAATTAAATTCTGTATCAATTCCATAACTCCTGCTTGAGAAATAAAACATTTCAATGGCGCAAGACAATTTTAGAAATATCATTGAGAGTGGGGGCAAGATTCATCCATGACTCAGAAGTCAGGTCTGTCATCAGAAAGGAGGGACAGATGGATTTCCTACTAAAGCAATGATGTGCAGTATGGCTATCAGGTCTGTCCCACCCCTCAGTTCTTATGACTTTTCTTGTTACTCATAGTTTCTCCTTTCTTGCAGCCATTTTTCTGGATATGACTGAAGCACAAATGTGTTCTGCTTTGTTTTCTCTGTTTACACTGTTCTCCGCTGGCTGAATTCTCTGTGGTTTGGGATAACTCTGTTGCTTAAAGTCTCATGACAAAGATGATGCTTTTGAAGCGCTGATGGTAAAGAAGGACTTCTCTGGCTTCTTTTCTCACTGTTCCTCTCATTTCCAGTCTCCACAAGCTTCCTGTATTTTGTGTTTTATTAATTTGATGATAGCTCAGAAATTATTAACTAAGCTTTATTAAAAAATGGATGACTATTAACTCCTCTATTGGCTAAACTTTAACCAAAACCCAGCATAAAACCTACCAATTCCATATCCATACAATAGTTTGTTGTTTTCTGCATTGTGAGAGCTCATACCTTGTAACTAGAAGCAAGAAATGCATGTCCCTTGCTTTGTCTGACTTGGCCTTTATGGATATAAACTTTTCAGACTTGGACTGTCTCCGTGACCTCACAGTGAAGCTTCTTCAGAAATAGTTATCTTTTATGTGGTGAGCATTTACATCTGTTTTTTTCTCTTAGTACACACTTAAAAAATTGCATCTACGTTTCCTCCAGCGTTGGTGCTGCACCTGGATACTCTCAACATAGGCATCAGAGGTGTTACAGGTACCAGCCTTCACCAACTTCTCTGTTTCTACTGAAACATTATTTTCAGTAAGGAAAGGCAAATTTTTAGATTTTAAGAATCTCTGATGGAATGACATTTTCCTGGCTTTTAATTTTTTCTGAAGATTCAGCACCAAGGTTTAGTGCATTGGATGCCAATTGCAAAAGATTTTACATGATTTGATAGGCAGCAGGGTAAATGCCCAAGCTGCCTAGGATACAGAGATATTCTGCACTAATTTAAAATTTAAAAGAAAGAAATCACACTTTGGTTGGTGTCAGTTTTCCTCCTTTTCTTTGTACCTGATAAAGTTTTATCTGGCAATGCTCTTGAGCCTCAAGTTGCCTTTTCTCTGTTGGATTGCTGCATTATGCTAAGTTTCCAAGTTCTGAAGTAGTCATATTCTATCTTCAATCTGTTAATTTTGCATAATTTGAATCTGGGAGAAAAAATACATCTTCAGCCCTCATGTCAAAGCCTCATATGACACAAATCTTCTTTCTGTTTTCCCAAACAGAATCTAGTGTTTATTGCACACCTTTTCTATATTACTATTTACAATTTCGTCATGGATTGATGCATTTTTAAAATTTATTTTTTCTTAAAATACTTAATTTAACTCTGCTGACCATGAATAGTACTTCATACACTTTGGCTTACCTTATAAATTTACTACAGTTGAATATAGAAAAGTGATGGATTTCAATAGATGGAAACAATTTCCAGTAATACAGGAAAACAGAAAAGTGTTTAAATATTTTTGTTTGGCATTTGGAGAGAATATCAATTTACAAGAATTACATGATGTGATCATATAGGATGCTCCTGAAATAGTTTCTTCCTCAGTACTAGCACATAAGGATATAAAGTCCTTAAATTGCCTAACAGATGTATGAGGGATGGCTAACTAGACAAGTACTTTCTGTCTGCATTTGACCACAGCTGAGTCACTCCTGGAACGTGGTGTCCTGATTTGACATCTGAGGGTGAACAAAGCTATTGATAAATAGGAGAATTCAGTATTTCTGCTTCTTCATCAGATATCCTTGCACAAGATGGTGTATTGCAGCTCTTCCTCCTCTGGCTTAGAGCTGGAGAGGTATGCCAATGCCTTACCTCATTGTAATTATTATCTCCCAAGTAACTTAAGTTTATTACATCACAGGTACTTCAGCTGTGGGTCTACAACATGGTAGAAGAGCACTGATTGCAAGAGTGTTTTTCTTTTAGTCCCTTTAATTTATGCTATCATGAAATCTCTATCTGCAATTTAGAGAAAGAATTCCATGCTAACTTTAAGTATGTCTTTGAACAAGGGATTTCTATACTAAAAAAAAGCACTTCACTACTTTGTCTCAGGAAATAAAATCTAGAACCGCTGGCAGAAGTTTCTTTCTTTTTCATGCAAAACAGCTGCTGCAGTGGAACATGGCACACTTAGCCAGGATGTCATAAACACTTTTTCCTTTTTCTTCTATAAGGCTTCCTCAGCAAATTATGAGGTCTAAGGCATTTGTCTAACATCCACATATAAAGTTTCTTGAATGCTGGGAGGACTAAATTTGGGTTCCAGCCTTGAGAGTAGTGAGGTAAAAATGCTATATCCAGCCCGAGTGTAGTCTAAGAAAAAGTAAGATATGTTGTAGTAAAAAAAGAAGCTGGAATGGAGGCTTCTGTATGAACAAAGGTTAAACATGGTAGGTTTTTCAGCTTGCAGAAGAGATGGTCAAAGAGGAAGTTGAGAGAGCTCTATACATTCTCAAATAGTGTAGAGGAAGTAGTATACAAGTGAAAGATTTAGATGAGTGTTTTTAAACCAATAAATGAGAAGCAGAGTATTTTTCTTACAATGAAACTGAAAAAATTGCTTCTTCAGACTGTCACAGGGCCCCAAAGTATAAGTGGGTTCAGAATAAAATAGACATGTTCATGGAAGACAAGTCCACTGATGGCTATGAAGTGTGAAGAAGAAAATACAAGAAGTGTGATTTTTTTTTTACAGGCTCGTTCAATCTAGCTTGGGCAATGCTCTGCTGTGGTTTAATAATGGGAAATAACATATTCTTTCGTGAATAGTGAGCAGGATTGACAAGGTTGTCTACAAGATAAAACCAGTGAAAGCTTTTTTTTTTTTTTAAAAAAAATAAGGTTAAGAAAAAAAAAAAAAGCATGAGTAAAATACAACAACAGAACCAGCAGCAAGTCCAGGATGTTGCAGGGGCAGCTTCATGATGTGAATCATAAATACAATATATAAGATGCGAGAGATACAGGGAAAGTGCTGTATTGAACAGCCTGACTCCTGATGCTCTGAAAAAGACACACATATGGTTTAGACTCACGAATATGTTCTTCTAGGGTAACATGCAAGACCACGGCAGTCGAGCTGTGGAAGAGACTTGTGGTTTTATATTTAGCCCAAGGCAGTTGAGAATTACCTCAGATTATTTTGCTTCCTATTAAAGTTGTCTTATGCTTTAAATGTACTAAAAAAGTGACATAGCTAACCGGTTATTGTGCATGAACTAGTCTGCAGTAATTGTCTCTATGCGTTCTCTTAGCCTGAAGCAGATGCAAAATAATTTAACTTAGCCAAGATCTCAGTGAAATATAGTGAAAATAACTCTCGATCCAACACCAGAAGATAACATCGTGCAGAAAGCCTGTTCCATGTTCCACCCATAACACCCACACATTCCACTCACAACCTGGGGCTGGGCAATAGGTCTCAAAAGGACAGAGACACAGCTATTGGGAGCTCTACCGCTCCTGTCATTTTGATGTCCAAGGAATGGCAAGGAATGGTTATCCTGATTATGCGGGCTTTACTGGAATAAAATGTTAAGATCTGTAGGACCAGGAGGAGTGTTCTGGGATCTGGAGGGAGGGCATTCTGGAAAAGAGGCTTGTCTCTGCAAGTAGTTTCTCTTGGAAATACTTTGGAGCATATCTGGGTGTGCTCAATGACTGCAATTGTACCTCTTTTTGTGGGCTGATCTGAAGCAACAAGCTGCTTCTTTTGTAGCTGACTGGCCAAAATGACCTCCTTTGCCTTTCAGCTATAGGGTACTGCAGAGCAGGATGGTGGAATTTTTTCTCTCTCTTTTTAGCTATTAATGACCTAATACAAACTATAAAAAGTGCATCCAGATATCACGGTGATTAGTGCCTTAAAAGCTTCTGTAATGATAAATAATTCAAATGATGACGTTCTCCATGAGGCTTTTAAAGTATATTAACCAGAAACTTCTATAAGCAATGAAACCTACATTACACACATGCATGCATATGCAAAAAGTAATGAGTAGATGGAGAAACAGATCTGCAAGAACAGAGTAAAAATTTTTTAACTTCTACATTCTTGTTCAGTCGCTTGTTTGCCCCCTTCCACTCCCCTCCTCCCAACAAAAGCAAGTCAAAATCAAAGCTCCAACTCTGTTTAGAAAATGAATGTTCACAAACAGTAACAGAACATAGTAGCAGTGTTTTGTGGGATATATTATCCATGGCAGAGGTTGCTCTGTTTAGGAGTTTTTTAGATAAACTGGACATATGTAACTGCTGCACAGACATTTGTGAACAGGGTGCTCGTTTAAAAAACAAAACAAACACAAAACTAATCTGTTGGGTTCTTAAGATGTAATGTTCACTTGAGGGATCAGAGCTCTTGCGCAGGAGAATCAGTTCCTATCCAAACAGTAAAAGCAGTTGCCGTTCCAAGGGTCTTTGTAATCTTCAGCTAGATTTGGTGAGACATCCCTGACTTCTGTTCTGCTGAAGTCTTATACCCACCTACAAAGTCTGTAAATTACAGAACTGCTTGATTAAAAGCATGATCTTGAACTCATATCCTGGCCGTTAGTATTGGGTTAGTGACTGTTACTATGTGCTCATCTCTCCATATGTCCATTTAGACATATGAACATGTCTCCATGTCTCTACAAGTATGGAGAGGCTGCGCTTTGCATAAATCGTTAACTATTCACTGAGCTTGAAAGTAACAGCACCTACTTCTACAGACCATTATCTGAGTGATTTACAAAGGTACAGAGGTTCAGGTCCTGGATCTAGTGATTTTTCTTGTACACTGTATTGGGAAAATACAGGGCTTAGAGCTAAGGGTTTTCCAAAGGGCACAAAACATCCTTTGAGAATGCTTTTACTTTCTATGTGCCTCTTTTCAATATCTATAAATCAGGCTCATTCCTATAAACCCTTTACATCTATTATCTCTAAACAACGTGATTTTCTGACTGGCAACTAGTAAAAGTTGCATATTTACAGCAGCTTGAAAAAAGGTCCCCCTTCAGCATTAATACAATTAATTCTCAATAAAAAGATTACACATGTTACTCAGGGAAGAAAGGTAGCCCTACATACACACACAGACACCCACCCACCCACCCCTCTTTTGAAATGCTGGACTTTCTCAGGGCAGGAGATTTGAATTTGTGTGGGAGGTCTATGACACACCTTCAGCCTACGATGAACTGAAAGTGAGATCGTCTCCTGCCAGAGCCTGGGGAACAGCAGCAGCTGCCTTCAGAATTATGCTCTGTCTTTGCTGCAGATTACAAGTAGGAATGAACAAGGACCACTCCAGACATTCTTCACTGTCATCTTGCAGATTTCTGGACATATCATATTGCTTGAAAGATGGCTGATGTGATTCTTACTTAGGCTTTTTTCTTTTTATACTGCCTGGAAACTGCAGAGAGCCCTCAAAGTCTTTTGGTGGCTATTCAACACAAAGCTTGGGTTACAACCTCCGGCTCAGGAATTCTAGGATGTGATGCTGGGATGAAAAGATGTAACAGGGGAACGGTTACCATAGGCATGCTCTGCTTTTGCACATACGGCTTGCCACTCTTGCGACAGGACAGTGGAAGTGGACTTGAGGAACATGTGCCAAATCTTATGTTCTGAAGAGGTTTAAATTGCACTTACACTCACTTGAAATCTCCATCAGACATCCACAGCAGTGAAACAGACAGGTCCTTTAAACATGAAATAAGTAACAGAGTTACTTACTGCATTGTCTTCATTTCCAGGAACTAACTGATAAAAATGGACAACAATGAAATATGCTATAAACAGCTACTGCATATTCTGCGCCCGAGAACTGACACGGTTCCAGGATCTCCCAGCAGCATTAACCAAGCATTCAGCATTGAGCACCTGCATTTAAGTTACCTCTTCTTCTGTCTTTGCCTTTAGGCTTGCAGAAAAAAAGCCCACAACACATTACGAATCAAGTGTAAGATTGCTTTGGACAAGTTCAGTAAGTGTCAGTGGAAGACTTCAGCAAGCTGTAATTTAAGGAGCTAAATCTATGTTTTTACCTATTTGTAAGGTTCATCTTTCTGCAGCAATATTGCCAGAGATACATCTGTTCCAAAAACATCAGAGCAAGGTTCTGACTTATGCTTTTCACGCATATCTGTGACAGAGAAGCCAGCCCAGAGATCTGAGAGAAAATAGTACATGCAGTAGGTTGTGACTATTTCACTAATACTGCATGCATTGAAGGATCAGCCATGCCATTTACTTCCCATTGGATCCTCCCTGCAAGTTTCTCAAGACTCATTCTTTTCTGGAAAAAAAGGAAGATATTTAATATTTATTCAGTTCTCCTAGAGTTTGTTTCTACCTTTTTAGTAAGATCTGAATTAGCCCCCAAGATCACTCTCCAGTATTCCAAGTACATTTTCTTTCTCAGCTGAGAAAAAATTGTGAGGTCAATTGACATAAGAGCATTAACATGACAATTTCAATCCTTCTACAAGCCACACTCTAAACATTTAATGTCTCAGTTTATCTGTTGGTAAATTGGGATAACCCTGCTGACCATCCTTTATGGAACATTTTGTGATCAGTGCACGAATAAAGTTAGAGAGAAGTGCAATGCAATAGAAATGTCAAGCATTGCTTTAGTGGATATCTGCAGAAACTGTATTTCAGGACAAGTGAAGGTGTCCTGTAAGGTCACATCAAATCAACTCAAACTAACAAGACAAAGGACAGGGAATTGGAGAAGTGTCTTTAGACAAATATGTCTGTAGGTATCTGTTATTGCAGCTGGTGCAGTCCTCCACCTATAAAGTAGGAATAATAGTAGACTCAAACCAGGATTAAATTAACATTGCCTGTGTTCGAAGCATTTGGGTGCTACAGAAAACCACGTGACGAAGTAATATAATACTGCTTTCTGGTATTGGGGGAGAGGAATGAGGAAAAAGGTGAATGCAGACTAGAGAGCTGCTTGTTAGTCATGAGATTCATCTCATATAATTTGAATCTTCTGAAAGCTATGTGTCTAGGCTAGTCATTGAGGGCAGGACTCAGCTAACCAGCGGTTAACTCCTACACTGTACTATAAAAGGAGCATGGGCTTACTAGCTCAGAAGTGAACACCTACACTGTACACTTCTAAAGGCAGACGAGGTAAATCTCAGTGCTAGTCTTCCTGTGCAGTCAGTGCAGAGAGAGAAAGACATTTTCAGGTAGCTTTCTTGGCAACTTCTAACCTGTTCCCACAGCTTTGTTTCTGAGAAGAAGTTTACAAAGTTTTCTGGCTTGAATGGGTTTTAATGAAACATAAAAAGGAACATCCCCAGCACAGAGGCAACATCAAATGAAAAACTGAAAGAAATGTCCTTTCTAGACCCTGGGAAACTAGAGCTTCCAAAACAATACTCTACAAGAGGTATCCTAATCTGTCTAAAAACGCATTCCTGGAAATGGGTGAACACTCCTGATTGAAATTGTAAATCATGAGCTTATAAACATGGAATTCAGGTTAGATGGGACTTCATGAGATCTCTAGTCCAACCTTCTGCTCAAATGAGAGTCAGCCATTAGATCAGGTTGGTTTTCTCAGGATTTTATTCAATGTGGTCTTTAACGTCTCCAAGGACAGAGAATGCATAACCTCTTCTCTGGTTGGCTGTCCTCACGGTCACAGAATCACAGAATCACAGAATGGTAGGGGTTGGAAGGGACCTCTGTGGGTCATCAAGTCCAACCCCCTGCCGAAGCAGGGTCACCTACAGCAGGCTGCACAAGACCGCGTCCAGGCGGG
>Ga0065711_1010547_pt1 | contig 22686 bp, 15 predicted proteins | sample Hoacrofraction12_FD_59098 | JGI IMG/M metagenome (GOLD analysis project Ga0065711, IMG submission 59098) | Hoatzin crop microbial communities from Cojedes, Venezuela - Epithelial fraction 12 v2 (version 2) | ecosystem: Host-associated > Birds > Digestive system > Esophagus > Crop | place... | reverse complement strand
TTGCCGCCTGCGCCTGATGCGGTGCAGGTGATGGTGCCACCCGTGATGTATACCGTCTCGTCGGCCTTGATGCAGGCTGCCGAGGTCATTTCATTATCGTCGCTGTCCCAGGTGGAACTACCTGTGTTGCTGACAGTTATGGTGCCGCCGCTAATGTTAATGTCGCCATCTGCCTTGAGGCACTTGGACCCTGCTGCGCTGGTGCTTACGGTGAAGGTTCCGCTGCTGATGCTGAGGTCACCTTCGGAGATGATGCCGTGCTTGTAACTTCCCTTTGCAGTGAGGCTTCCGTTGCCGCTGAAGGAGAGGTCGCCCTCGCTGTGGAAGACGCCCTTGGCGGAGGTGTCGGAGTAGGAAGAGTTGTCGGTGAGGGTGTTGGTGCCGGTGAGAACCACCTTGGTGGCTGCATCATTCTGGATGTTCATCGGGCTGCCCTTACCTGAAGTGACGGTTGCGCCGTTCAGTTTGAGGGTGAAGTCGCTGGCGTTGTAGATGGTAAGCGCACCTGCTGTTGTCGAACCTGTGACATTCACAACCAGACCGCTGACTGTGGTGGATTCGTTGCCAAGGACGACATAGCCTTTGTCTACAGAATATGTCCAGTTGAAGTCGTCTGCGCCTGTTACAGTGGCAGCGCTGGTGCCGTTGAAGGTCACCGTTACCTCGCTGGTGGCAGTGAGGGTGGTGGAGACAGTAGTCGTGGAACTCCCGCCTGAACTGCTGCCGCTTCCATCATTAAGAATGCTACCAACAGCATCCTTACGGCAGGAGGCGACGCCAAGCGTCAGCATCACGATGCCGATTGAAAGAAGAAATTTTTTCATAACCTGATTAGTTAATTTAAACACTATTTTAGCGATACAAATAAAGTTAATTTTTTTGATAAGTGGAAATAAATCGTTATTTTTGTACATTAATTCATTCATTTATTTTAAGTTGGCAAAGACCGTGAAGAAATTTCTGCTTTCATTACTTGCTCTCTGTGTTGTTGCTCCCTTGACCTTAAGGGCACAGGCCGTCACTTCGTATGAGAAAAGCATAGTTCGCGACACAGCCGCCGTGAACATCATTTTTAAGGTTGACCGTTGGGAAATTGACCCCAACTACATGACCAATAAGGTTGTGATTTCAACCGTGGAGGACCTTCTGGGTAGGATTGAGTCCAACGATGGCTACACCCTTGAGGAAGTGTACATCGAGAGTGTGTCTTCGCCTGAAGGATCCTTCAAGTGGAATAGCTACCTCTCCGATGAGCGTACCAAGAGTTCCCTGAACTTCCTCAAGCAGCACGGCATTACCAATGTGGGCAACAAGTCCATCCCTGAGAACTGGGCAGGGGCCCTCAAGAGCATCAGCAACCACAAGTTTGACTATAAGGACGAGGTCGTGGAAATCATGAGCGGAGTGGAGCAGAATGAGAAGAGTTCCACCGCTGCCAAGAACAAGTTAAAGAAGATTAACAGCGGCCGTACATGGCGCTATCTCATTGATAATCACTTCCCTAAGCTGCGTCATACGCATGTTGTGATTGTCTATACCCACCCCGACTCAACCCTCAAGATTGAGGATTTGGTGGAGCCTGAGCCCGAGCCCGTTGTGCCGATTGTTGAAGATGTTCCAGTCGAGCCCGAAAAACTCTACTTTAACTACACCAAGGACAATAGCGTCTTCGACGAGAACTACATGAGCAATGCAGACAACCGCGAAGCCTTCAAGAAGTATGTAGACAAACTGGAATCCGATGATTATCAGATAGATACAATCAAGATTTACATCTACGCAACCGCCGATGAGGCTGAGGAAGTGGCAATGCAGCGCGGCTACGACACCCGCGACCAACTCCTTAGCCGGATGAGCGAGGACCAGGCTGCAAACACCGTCTTCCTGTACGAGATTGTCCGCGATGAGGACAAGACCGCAGCAGAACTTGCAGCAGCCTACGGTACAAACATCGATGTAATCACCAGCCCCAAGAATACCGAGAAGTACAAACTCGTTGCAGAAGTTGGTACCAACCTGCTTTACGATTTGCTTGTCACCCCGAATGTGGAGGCTCAGGTTCCTATCGGAAAGCGCTTCTCAGTGACCTGGGAGGACATCTTCCCCTGGTTCAACTGGGGCCCTAACGGCAACAAGTACTGCTACCAGCACTGGGAGATGGGCGCAGAGGTCCGTTTCTGGGCAGATGGCCTGCTGGACTGGGTTAGCCGCGACAAGGAAGTGCTCCAGGGCTTCTTCGTAGGTCCTTACGCAATGTCTTCCAAGTACGATATCCAGAATGATAGGGATATCGACTATCAGGGCGAGTATTGGAGTGCAGGTGCTACACTCGGTTACGCTTGGCAGCCCAAGTGGCGTCTGCTGCGCTGGTGCAATATGGAGATTACCGGATCGTTGGGCTACTTTGAGAGCGATTACCGCCACTACAACCCTGGCAACGAGTACGAGAAACTCTATCGTGACCGCAAGGTGACAGGTACCGTAAGCTACTTTGGCCCGACCAAACTGAAGTTCACTCTCTATGTTCCGCTTTACCTTCGCACTTCACCTGCTCCGGGCATCCGCATTGGACACCGCGACGCTTCGCGAAAGGCTAAGAACCGCGAGACTAAGTACGAGACCAAGGAGTTCAGATACGAATAAAAAAAAAGAGGCCGCCTTTTGGGTGGCCTTCTTTTTTGGAGCGGAATACCGGGTTCGAACCGGCGACCTCTGGCTTGGGAAGCGAGCGCTCTACCAACTGAGCTAATTCCGCTTATCTCGCATAATTTAGTGATTGCAAAAGTAGGCAAAATTTTTGTAATAGACAATAATTCGTTAAATTTGCAGACTATATAAATTAAAACCTAATGGCATTAGCAAACATTATCAGCAAACTGTTCGGCTCCAAGGCCGACAGGGACTATAAGGCGGTCAAACCGCTCTTGACAAAAATATTGGCGAGCTACGAGGATATTGACAAATTGTCAAACGATGACCTTCGCGCACACTCTGCCGCTCTTAAGGCAAAGCTCCGCGAGGTAGAAAAGCCCTTCGAGGACAGAATAACCGAGATTAAGGGCCAACTCGCAGGGGACATCCCCATCTCCGAGAAGGAAAAGCTCGCAACCGAATCCGACAAACTCGTAAAGGATGAGGACGAGGCAATCGAAAAGGCGCTGCTGGAGATTCTTCCCGAGGCCTTTGCAATCGTAAAGAGTACAGCCCGCAGGCTCACAGAAGGCGATGTGACAGTATCTGCCAACGACTTCGATAAGGACCTTAGCGTAAACCACGACTTCGTTAGCATCGATGGCGACAAGGCCATCTTCCACAACCACTGGGTGGCTGGCGGAAATGAGGTGCAGTGGGATATGGTTCACTATGATGTGCAGCTCATCGGCGGTATCGCCCTGCATCAGGGTAAGATTGCGGAGATGGCAACGGGTGAGGGTAAAACCCTGGTTGCAACCCTGCCTGTGTTCCTGAACGCATTGGCAGGAAAGGGTGTTCATGTCGTGACCGTGAACGATTACCTGAGTAAGCGTGACTCCGAGTGGATGGGCCCTCTGTACATGTTCCACGGCCTGAGTGTAGACTGTATCGACAAGCACGAGCCTAACTCAGATGCCCGCCGCAAGGCCTACGAATGCGATATTACCTTTGGTACAAATAACGAGTTTGGTTTCGACTATCTGCGTGACAACATGGCCATCAGTCCCGATGACCTCGTGCAGCGCAAGCACCACTACGCAATCGTGGATGAGGTCGACTCCGTACTCATCGACGATGCCCGTACCCCTTTGATTATATCAGGTCCTGTAGCCAAGGCCCAGGACGACGAGCAGTTCATGGAATACCGTCCGTATGTGGAGAAGGTCTACCAGGCCCAGAGGGCACTGGTGAACCAGACCCTGAACGACGCCAAGAAGGCCATTGCCGCTGGCGACGAGAAGGAGGGTGGAACCCTGCTGCTGCGTGCCCACAAGGGTCTGCCTAAGTACCAGCCGCTCATCAAGTTCCTGAGCCAGCCCGGTATGAAGGTGCTGCTCCAGAAGGCCGAGAACTTCTACATGCAGGACAACGAGCGCGAAATGCCCACCGTTACCGACCCTCTGTACTTCGTGATTAACGAGCAGATGCACTCGGTAGACATGACCGACAAGGGTCACGATGTGCTGGCCAAGGCAGTGGGCAGCGAGGACTTCTTCGTGATCCCCGATGTGGGTAGCAATATCGCCGAAATCACCAAGGACGAGAGCCTTTCTCTTGCCGAAAAACAGGAAAAGAAGGACGCCCTGATGGAGGACTTCTCCCTGAAGAGCGAGCGTATCCACACTGTAAACCAGCTGCTTAAGGCCTACACAATGTTCGAGAAGGATGTCGACTACATCATCGTAGACGGCAAGATTAAGATTGTGGACGAGCAGACTGGCCGTATCATGGAAGGCCGCCGCTGGAGCGATGGTCTGCACCAGGCAGTTGAGGCCAAGGAGAATGTAAAGGTTGAGGCTGCAACCCAGACCTTCGCAACAATTACCCTTCAGAACTACTTCCGTATGTACCACAAGCTCGCAGGTATGACAGGTACCGCCGAGACAGAGGCAGGTGAGTTCTGGAGCATCTACAAACTCGATGTAATGGTCATTCCTACCAACCGTCCCGTAATCCGTGACGACCAGGAAGACCTCATCTATAAGACCAAGAAGGCAAAATATGCCGCAGTAATCGACAGGATAGTGGAACTCTCCGAGGCTGGCCGCCCTGTGCTGGTCGGTACCACCGATGTGGAGACTTCCGAGTTGCTTAGCACCCTGCTCAGGCGCCGTGGCATCAGGCACAATGTGCTGAATGCCAAGGAGCACGCCCGTGAGGCCGAGATTGTGGCCCAGGCAGGTCAGAGCAGTACCGTTACCATTGCCACCAACATGGCAGGTCGTGGTACCGATATAAAATTGTCGCCAGAGGTTAAGGCAGCAGGTGGTCTTGCCATCATCGGTACCGAGCGCCACGATTCCCGCCGCGTCGACCGCCAGCTGCGCGGCCGTGCAGGTCGTCAGGGTGACCCCGGTTCCTCCGTCTTCTACATCTCCCTGGAGGACAAACTGATGCGTCTGTTCGGATCCGAGCGTATCGCAGGCGTGGTTGACAAACTGGGTATGAAGGACGATGAGGCCCTGGAAAGCTCAATGCTGTCGAAGGCCATCGAGAACGCCCAGAAGAAGGTGGAAGAGAACAACTTCGGTGTCCGCAAGCGTCTGCTCGAATACGACGATGTGATGAACTACCAGCGCGAAGCCATCTACTCCCGCAGGCGCAATGCCATCGCAGGTGACAAGATAGAAATCGACATCCGCAACATGATGCTGGATACCGCCAACCTGATTGTAGAGCAGACCGAAGGCATGAACTTCGAGGACTTCCAGGAGACCCTGATGGCCAAACTCTCCATCGATGCAGGCTTCGACGAGGACTTCTACTCCAGCAGCAAGCCCGCCCAGATTGTATCGAAACTCGTTGACCACATGGAAGAAGTTTACCACCGCAGGATTGATACCCTTGAGGAAAAACTTCTCCCCATCATCAAGACCGTATACGAGAAGCAAGGGTCTATGTATCAGAACATTGCAATCCCCGTATCCGATGGCCGCAAGGCTCTTACCCTTAGCGTAAACCTCGAAAAGGCCTACGAAACCGACGGCAAGGAGGTAGGCAAGACCCTTAGCAAGAATATCACCCTCTACCAGATTGATGAGCACTGGAAGGAGCATCTGCGCGAGATGGACGACCTCAAGCAGAGCGTCCAGAACGCCTCATACGAGCAGAAGGACCCTATAGTTGTGTACAAGCTTGAAAGCTACAATCTGTTTGCGCAGATGCTGGAAAGCCTCAACCAGGATGTGTTGTCCTTCCTCTTCCGTGCATTTGTGCCCCTGCGTGATGCCAACGAGCAGCCCCAGAGGGCAATACAGCGTCGCACCGATATGTCCAAGATGCAGACGAGCCGCCAGAATCTCAGCACAAATGGCGAGCAGAAGGCCAACACTCCAATAAAGGTTGACAAGAAGGTGGGCAGAAACGACCCTTGCCCTTGCGGCAGCGGTAAAAAATACAAGAATTGCCATGGGAAGGGACTGGATTAACCGTAAAAACACCAATACAGAGGCCCCGGTGGATGTTAATGACATCAACCGTATTGCCGAGCATACGGCAATCAAGGGCGATTACTCCACCTCCAGTGATGTCCGCATCGACGGAAGGGTCGACGGAACCGTATTCTCCAGAGGCAAGGTGGTAGTGGGCGAGAAGGCCGTCATAGTGGGCCGTCTGCTTTGCCGCAACCTTGACCTGTGGGGCAAGATGGATGGAGATGTCTATGTGCAGGAATCCATGCAGCTTCGTTCTTCGGGGTCTGTCAACGGCAATGTCTCCACCGGCAAGATTGAGGTTGAGATGGACTCCGTCCTCAATGGCGCAGTGACAATGATTGGCGACGAGGACTTTGAAAGATTCGTCGAGAACATCGTCACCTGCCCCATCCCAGAGGAAGTAGTGGCTGAGCCTCAGGACTCCTCATCCTTATAGATATTGAAGACCTTTTGCGGGGTCTGGCAATAGCAAATATCAAAGCAGCGATATTCGTCGTGTCCATAGCGGATGCGGCGATGTCCTGTTATATAGGCAGGGTTGAAGCCCTGGTCCACAAGGGCATAGAGGTCGGATGAGCATCTTCCCTTCTTTAATAGGCCAAGCAGCAGCTTATAGTTGCTTGTAATCTGGTTGAAGACACGGTTCTGCATCAAGCGCTCCCGCCTCTTCTGCTCGTAATGATACCTGCTCCTGCATTCTTCGCTGCAGAATCGCTTGTCTTCGCGGCCGTGGATCTCCTGTCCACACTGCTCACAAAAATGGGTTGTTAGTGTATACATATCAAAATGCTTTTGCGCCAAATATGGGGCGTCTTTTCCAATAATCCAAGAAGAGTAAAAAAAATACTTCAGATTTTTACGATTGCGGGGGTAGTTAAAAAATTTTTTAATGCCTAAAGAAATTTGCTAGGCCTTTAAAAAATTTGTTATTAAATGCATAAAAAACCGCAAAACCTTAAAACTAAAGTTTAAAAGTACACCGAAAACGTAAAAATCTAGGGGTGGTGCCCTTCCAAAGCCTTTTTCCTTAAAATTCTTGTTGTTCCTTTGCAATCGGACAGCGGGACCGCGCGGCCCGTGGACAAAGTCCGATAAACCGATTTATTATTAAGATTATGGAACAGTTAAACAGAATTGAATTGAGAGGATTGGTGGGGTCCGTAAGGATGCTGCAAGTGGGCCAGAACCTGGTGGTGCACTTCACCGTGGCCACATCCAGGGCCTACCGCGACCAGCAAGGTGCGGCAGTAATCGACACGACCTGGCACAATGTAACAGGATGGAAGGGCAAGGGCCTGGAGAATGTAGACCTGGTTTCCAAGGGAGATAAGGTATATGTGGTAGGTAGGCTGCGCAACAGCAAGTTCCAGGGATCCGATGGCCTGGAGCACACAGCTACCGAAGTCATTGCAAGCAGAGTAATCATTCTGACCGGCGACGATCAGTTGCAATACGAGATGTATGCGTAGGATTGTACCGGCGATAATGATGACCTGTGCCCTGGTGAGTGGATGCTCTTCAGGAAGGAAGGTGCAGACCCTGCGCAAGGGGGATTTCAGTCCCTCGCTGGGAATGACAAACCAGGTGAAACTGCCTGTTTTTACCACCACTACCACCCAAAAGTACAGCGACACTCTCAAGGTGACCGATGTGCAGGGACGCGAGATGCTGCTGATGCAGGCCATTCAGGACGAGAATGGGGAGATGGTGGCTACCGACTATATTCCACCTGTGACAATCACCGCCAAGTTTAGGAATGTGGCCGAGCGAAACGGAAAGGTCGATCTGCGCTTCGATGTGATTGTGCCCAAGGAGATGACCGACAGCCGCTGGCAATTGCGCCTCTTCCCAAAACTCTATGTATTGGAGGACACGACATCTCTGGATGCCATACACATTACGGGTGACCATTATCGCCGGTCGCAACTACGTGGCTATCAGAGGTATCAGAAGTTTCTGGACAGTATCATTTCGGATACAACCCTCTTTATCCGTACGGGCGATTTGGAGATTTTCCTGAAGAGGAATCTTCCCGAAATCTATGCTCTCAAGACGGACTCGACCTATGTCTCCGACGAGGACTATGCCTCGATTTTCGGTGTCACCGAGCAGGAGGCCGTTGACCACTATGTTGACAGATTCGCCATCATCCGCAACCGTCGCCGCATGGGGCGCACCGATAAGATGTACCGCAGGTATGTGAAATCTCCGATTGTCACTGGCGGGGTGCGTCTGGACACTGTGCTTCGCAACGCTGATGGGGACTTTGTATATAATTATGTGCAGACCATTGCTACGCGCCCCAAGCTCCGTAAGGCCGAAATCCGTCTGGATGGAGATATCCGCGAGGAGGCGAATGTAATCTACAATGTGCCGCTCTCCGACCCGCTGACCTTCTACATCAGTTCGGTTTCCGCCCTGGTCGACAATACCGAGAGGTACAAGACCACGGTGCTGGAGCGCAAGGTGATGGCCAATTCTTCGTGCTACATTGAGTTCCCTGTGGGTAGGGCAGAGATTATTGAGGACTTGGGCCACAACCGGAGCGAGATGGGCCGTATCAAGTCCAACATCCTTCAAATCCTTCAGAATGAGGTGTTTGACTTGGATAGTATCTCGATTTCGGCCTTCGCTTCGCCCGAAGGTTCACTGGCCGCAAACAGGGACCTTTCGGCCCGTCGTGCCGGCAGCGCAGGCGAGTTCTTTGCCGAATACACCTCGCATGTACGCGATTCTATCAAGCATGCCGAAGGCCTGTTCTACAGCCTTGGAGCCGACGATTACCGCTCTGTGACCGGTGTGGTTTCCGTGCCATTCCGTACGCGAAGCGGTGGCGAGAACTGGACGATGCTGGACAGGCTGGTGAAGGAAGATTCGCTTATGACCAGCGACCAGAAGCAGCAATACCTGCTCTATGCCGATATCAAGGACCTGGACGCCCGCGAAAACAGGATGAAGTCCGATTCCTATTACAATTATCTGCGCCAGAGCCTGTATCCGCGTCTGCGAATAGTCAAGTTCGACTTCCATCTGCACCGCAAGGGTATGGTCAAGGATACCATCCACACTACCGTGCAGGACAGTACCTATCTTGATGGGGTCAATGCCATCCGCGACCACGATTACGAGCGTGCGGTTAAGCTGCTGAGCACCTATCAGGACTACAACACTGCGGTGGCTTATGTGGCCCTAGACCGCAACCAGAGCGCGATGAATATTCTGGAGAAGCTGGATGCGAAACCCTCTGTGAACTATCTCAAGGCGCTGGTCTATTCCCGCTGGGGACGCGACCAGGAGGCGGTACAGTGCTACATGGACGCCTGTCGCGACGACCAGAGCTTCATCCACCGCGGCAATCTTGACCCGGAAATCTCCATGCTGATAAACAAATACGGCATTACAATGCAGCAGGAGGACGATAATGATATGTATTTATGAGAAAGATAATTTTATTTAGCATAAGTTTGCTGGCACTTTCCTGTGGGAGGGAACCAAAGACCGAATTCGTGCCTGGGTCCTTGGAGGTAAGACTGTCGACAACAGCCACCAAGGCATCGGAATACGATGTCCTCACGGAACTTGAACTCACGATTAACAATTATGAGATTCTGGTTTTCGGGGCAGATGGCAGAGTAGTGCGCCACCTATATACCCAGACCGGAGGCACTGTGGGGCAGGAATATTCCGAATCCTTCTCCCTCCCGGTAGGAGAGTACACCGTGTACGCATTGATAAACGGTGGGGGAATGGCCGCGGAAGTGGACGATGTCCAGAGCCTGCTGGCCTTGAACATTGGCCTTGCCGAGTGCAATTCCCGCAGCGGGCTAATCCAGATTGGGTCGTCTACAGCAACAGTTGCGCTTGGGTCAAGTACCATCGTGGAGATTCAGACCCGAAGGCTGGTAGCCCGTGTGCATCTGGATAGCGTCCGCAACAATCTTCCCGAATCCTACGGGGATATCAAGGTGCTGGGCTTCCTGCTGGCCAATGTGGTCGGGAATGAGAATCTTGCATCCACGGCCGTGGCATCGCAGTGGCTGAACCGCTATGGGCGCAGCACAGTCAGCAACAAACATTCGATAATTGACGGGCAGACCTACAAGGCATCCGCATCTGCAATGACCTGGAAGGGACTTTCGGCCGTAGTGCCAAGAGGGGAGACCTCCAGCGAAGTGGCCTGCAACCTCTACTGCTACCGCAATACCCTTGACAATGACCCGCAGGGTTGGAGTGCAGAGTTTGAGCCATGCGCCACCGTAGCCGTGCTGATGGTCGCAATCGGGGATGGAACCTATTATTATCCCGTACGCATCAACTCCTACATCGAGGGTGCAATTGCCCCCAATTATTCCTACTCAATGGCCCTGACCCTGAATAATCTTGGATCCAAGGACCCTGCAGAGATGATTTATTTTGGTGAAATCGAAGCCAGCATTACCGTGGACAAATGGGGAGATGGTGGTGAAGCCGAATACAGATACTAGTATGAAAAGAGTGATATTTTTGATTTTTGGCATTTGCGCCTTGGCTGCGTGCAGCATCAAGGAGGACCGCCACGACTGCCCTTCGGAGTTTGTAGTGGTATTCAACGGCCCTGCGGAGATTGCTGGTAAGTCGCTGGATTTCAATGCTTTGTGCGAATCTTCGGTGGTGTGCTCCGATCGCTTCACCTATAGCGGTGGCTGGCACGAGAGAACCTACTTCATTCCCCGCAAGGAGCAGTATCTTATTGGCACTCACGGCTTTCCGTTTGATGGAGAGTACTACACCGTCACCTACGGCAAGCAGTGTGATAGCCTCTATTCAGGCTGCACCGTGACCATGCCCGACTCCGAAACGGGGAAGGATACCGTGATTCTCCACAAGAACTTTGCAACAGTAAATCTCTCGATGAAGTTTGAGGGCAAGGAGAAGGTCAACCCCTACGATGTGGCAGTCCGTGCCAACTATTGCGGAATAGACCTTCGCAGCGACACCCCGATTGAGGGCAAGTTCCGCTGCTGGCCTGCCGACTTCATTGGCCCAGAGGGCTTTAACTACCACTTCCGCCTGCCGCGCCTTTCCTTTGAAGATGGCGAATTCGAGCTCGGCTTCTGCGAGCGCGAGAGCGGCGAGGAAGTCTATACCATGAAGTTCGACTCCGATGCCATGTACGCCTTGGGCTACTCCTGGCGCAAGCCGAACCTGGACGACATCTACATCGACCTTACGGTTGGTGAAACCCGGATTGACATTACAATCGGGGACTGGTTCCACAGTGAACCCATTGACATTTCATTCTAATACAATCTTTTTAAATCCATAAAAGTATGAAAAAAGTTTTTTGTTTTCTGGCTCTTGCAGCCACCGCATCCCTTGTTCTCGCATCATGCAACAAGGAAAACCCTATTCCCGATGGCTACGGCCGTCTAAAACTCAGCCTGCAGGCCGCTGGCGTAGACCTCAAGACCAAAGGTGCCAACACCGAACTAACCGAGGCAGAGCAGCTGATTTCCAATTACGAACTGCTGGTTTTCAACGACTCCGGCGAACTCGTAAACCGCATTACGGCATCGCCCAACGAAAAACAGATTACCAAACTCTCGGCCTTTGACCTGCCGTACGGAACCTATAGCGTTTACGCTTTGGTAAATTCCGATTTCGCGGCAAAGAGTGCCAAGACCATTTCCGAGATGAACCAGGTGTCGCTGGACCTCGCCACCTACAACAGCGCCAAGTCCGATTTGGTGCAGGTTGGTTCGAAGGAAATCACCCTCTCGTCCACATCTAAAACCGCTACAGAGACTATCTTGGTTAACCGTCTGGTGGCAAGGGCAACCCTTGGCAAGGTTACAAACAACCTTCCCGAAGCCTACGGCGCAATCACCATTGCGGACATGTACTTTGTGAATGTGGCCGGCAACCAGAACTTCTCAGGCACCGCCACAACCAGCACCTGGTACCATCCGTACGGCCAAAAGAGCGTTCCCGGCTGGTCTTGGATTAATTCTTCCAACTGCACCGCTCCTGCCTTTACCGCATTCAGCTCTGCCAAGATCGAGCATGGGGCAGACAAGAGTTTCAGCGAGAGTAACAGCGTCTACACCTACGCCAACACCAGCGAGGTTGACATTAACTACAGTGGCACAGAAACTTACTCTACCACCGCAACATATCTTTTCGTCGCCCTTACCCTTGAGAATGATTCGCAGGGAAGTGGTACCCGCCGAATTGTAGGCATTAAGCTCCCAGGCAAGATTAATGTGCCAAAGGGGTCACCCAACCCCGTTTCGGCAAACTGCGCCTACACCATTACCGGCCTTACCATCAACAACTTACCCCCTTCCGAGAAGGATTTGACAGATGGAGGCATTACCCCCGACACCCTTGGAGAAAGTAAAGGTAGCTTCACGGCCACCATTGAGGTCAACGACTGGACCGATGGAGGCGATGCCACCTATACATATTAACATTTCAGCTCTGCGGCACCTGGCCGTGTCGCAGGGCACCAAATACTAACGATTAATTCGATTTATAGATGAAAAGATTTAAAACAACAAGCAGATGCCTAGCGGTGCTAGCCGCCCTTTCGGCCCTTCTAGCCTCGTGCAAACGCGTAGAGGCAGAGGCGCAGACGGCTGGAGCCACCGTTGGCATCTTGGTTAATCCCGACCCAGATCCCCTGATTGGGGACACCAAGGCGGCGGACTACAGCGCATCGGCCTCGGAGAAGAAGATAACGGACTATACGATTCTCTTTTTCGCCGACCGCGCTGACGGTGATGTCACGCTGATTAAGTCGGGCAAGCCCGGCAAGACCTCTCCGCTGACCTTTTCGCTTGGAGGTGTGTCCTACGACTCATACCGCGTTTACGCAGTATGCAACTGTGGCGACCTCGTGAAAGGAGTGAAAACTGAGAAGGAACTGCTTGCCCTTGCCGTAGACCTGCCCGCCTACAACTCTCACGACGATTTGATTATGATTGGCTACGCTGACCTTGAAGTGAATAGCGAGACTGCTAGCACGACCATTAATGTACGGCGTCTGGTGTCGCGTGTAAGCATCCGTACAGTCACCAACAAGCTCTCGCAGGACCTGACCCTAAAGGCGGCCTACCTTACGAATGTGGTTGGTAATCAGGTACTTGGAGAGACTGCGTCCGCATCTACCTGGTATAACCGCTATGGGCTTACCGAAGTGCCGACCAGTGATATCGAGGGACATACCATTACCACTTCAACGGGGTGCGAGCCTGCCGTAAAGACTATCGGATCAAGCGTTGAGGCAGGTGCTAGTACAACTCTCTCGGAATGCTATCTGTATTGCTATCCGAACACCCTCGCGACCCGTCAGGCGGACCAATACGAGGAGGGAACTGCGTTTAGTCCAACTGCAACCTATGTCGTGCTGGAAGCCGTGGCGGCTACCGATGGCAAGACCCGCTACTACCAGTTCCCGCTATCCTATAACGCGGAAGACAAGCGCAAGATGTTCGGCATTGAGGGCGCTTTGGATGCCAATCACGCCTATTCTGTAGATGTAACAATCAAGACCCTAGGGTCCGAGAAGATAACCGACCTTACCACCGACGGCTTCCTGACTGTCACCATTACCGTGATTGACTGGAATACCTCATCGGGAGTGCAGACATTTGAGATGTAGGAGGACTGAGTATGAAAAAGATATTATACATTTTGGCCCTGCCAATCCTCATTTTCGCAGCATCGTGCACCAAGCACGAAAAGAAACCCATAGAAGGTGACTACGCTCAACTCGCAATTGGCCTCAACATCGAAGGACTTACCAAAGGTGAAGTCTACGCCATTACCGAGGATGCCGAAAAGGCTCTCAACGATGTCAAGGTTGTAGTATTCGACATTGATGGCATAGAGGAACCCATTATCGAGGACTTTGAAGGTGGTCTTACAGGCACTATCCGAGTTAAGCCCGGAACCAAACGCATCTACGCTGTAATTAACGGCCCCGAGATTTCATCTTCCATTACGGAAGCAGAATTCAAGGCAACAGCGCTTAAGCTGGAAGACTACAATAGCCCTTCGGAAGACTTTATAATGTATGGCGCATACGGCAGCGATGTTACCGTAGAGGCCAGTGAAACCAAGGATATACCAATTAATGTAAGCAGGCTGGTAGCCAGAATACATCTCTCGGCCATAATCAGCTGGCTACCATCCGCTTACGATTCAGTCCAGGTCAAGTCCGTCTTCCTGGAGAATGTGGTTGGCACCCAGTATCTGGACGGGTCGCTTGATGCCACTTCCAAGACTTCCTACTGGTATAACCAATATGGCAGTGGCGAATTCTCCGCCGAGGAAGTGACCTATAAGGGATATGCCGAAGTCTGGGCAAGCCCTAGCGACACCCTTGAAAGCGAGGTGGCATGCAACCTCTACTGCTACCCCAATTCCAATACAGCCTTCGCAGATATGTCTTCTGCAACCACCTACAAGACCACTCAGGCCACCATTCTCTGCCTGGCCGTGGAGATAGCGGGGGAGATGAAGTACTACCCGATGAACATCGGGTCTTTGAAGGCAAACCACTCGTATACCGTTGAGGTGGTGTTGTACAATATCGGCACGGACCACCCCGCAAAACCCCTTGAACTTGGCACTCTGGATGTGACGGTAAAGGTCTCGGAATGGGATGCAGGCAACCAGGTTCACGGAGAGATATAAGTAAAACTTAATGAAGCAAAATGATATGAAAAGGACTTTTAAAAAAGGATTTCTACTGCTACTGGCGGCAGCAACGGCCCTTGCATCCTGCAAGAGGGAAACGGGGCAGGAAAGTGCCAGCATACCCGAAGGGGAGGGAAGACTCTCCGTCTCCCTTGTGACGGGTAGTGAGACCAAGGCAACTTCGGACAACACCATGCTGGAAGCGGAGTGCACCATCAACGACCTTCAACTCCTGGTTTTCGACGATGACGGCAGGCTCCAGAGGTATTTTGCGTATGGAGAATCTTCCGTAGCAGACAATGGCAAGAGCAGTGCATCGGTGGATACTAGTTTTACTGTTCCCGTGGGACAAAAGACGGTGTGCGCCCTGGTTAACGGGCCCGATGTCTCGGATATCGGCTATCTTTCAGATTTGAATGCAATCGAGCTTTCGCTTACCGAGTACAATGATGTTAGCCATCTAATGCACTATGCTACAGGTACTTGCACTGTGAAACAGGGCCAGACGGCGAACTGTCCGCTCAAGGTAAAACGACTCGTTTCGCGTATCCATATTGCGTCAATCACGAACTCGTTGCCACCGTATTACGGGGAGATTAGAGTGAAGCGTACCTTCCTTACGAATGTAGTCAACTGGGCAAACCTCGCAATGGACAAGGAGTACGACTCGCGGTCCCTGGTTTACGGCCGCTGCAGCGCGTCCGACCCATCCACCATCCTGCCAGCCAGCGGAGATGTTACCAGCGCCCTGTACGACTATGTATGGTACTCCGGCATTCAGGTGGAAAGAAATAATACAACTACGCCTTCGGAACTGACTTCGTGCTACTTCTACTGCTATCCCCATTCCTGCACCGACTTTAGCGACCATGAGGGTAGCACCACCATTGAGGACCAAGCAACATGCCTGGTTTTGGTGTGCGAGATACTTGGCAGGGACTATTACTATCCCGTATCTTTAGGCGCACTTGAAGCTAATACTGCATACGACTTCTACCTGACCATCAATAGCCTAGGCGTTGACGACCCTTCCACACCTGTGGAGCTGGGCAGCCTGACTGTAACCGTGTCCTTCGGCGGCTGGGTGGCAGGTACGGCCATTATTGAAACCATCTAGTGGAGGAGCAAGCATGAAGATATTAAGATACATACCCCTTTTATGCCTACTGGCTGCGCTATCGTGTAACCGCACGGAACAGCCTATAGGTGGGGATGCGGGGGATTGCTCGCTGGAGGTGAACCTAGGCTTCCTCTCCGATGCCACCAAGGCCGAGTCAATCACCACCTCGCTCGACTCGGATGCCGAAAAGGCTATCTACGACATAGCGGTTTACTGCTTCAACGACCAGGGTATCCGCGAGGGACTTGCGACCCTTGACTACTCTGCCTGGTCGCGCAAGGACTCCGTGTACACCTACACGGACGGAGATGCCGGCTTTGCGTCCATGCTACTCAAGAATAGCGTCCCCAGCGACAAGATTTCGGGCGTCAAGGTGGTGTTCAACAACCTCGTTGCGGGCCGCAAGCATATCAAGGTGGTTTGCAATTATTCCCTTGGAGCTCACCGAAATGAAGTCTATACAGGGTCTCGAGTTGTCACCAAGGAGGTTAGCGACGCGGAGAACCTTGCCGCTGCCAAGGAGCGCATGGACAGCCTTGCAATGGTTTCCGACACGGCCGATTTCTACGCTCTTGACTTTGACCTCTACAGCAATGCTACCAGTTATAAGGATGAAGTTGAAGTGGGTATGAGCATTTTCCATCTTACCAACTTCTATGGCGAGGTGGGCAAGTACCAGAACTGCGACAAGGGTTTCCTGCATGCCGGAAGTGGGGATGTGGATGTGGTCAAAGGCGACCAGATCCTGAATGTCGAGGTGCGCTTTGCCCTCTGCCGTGTCAGGCTGGCAACCCTGACCGTGGATGATACCAAGTTCACCAGCGCGGAACTCTCGAACTATGCCTTCTACGCTGCCTACATCTCCAATGCGGTGAAGACATGCCGCCTGGATGGTACTGCCGACTATGATGTTGGCGAGGGGAAAAGCGGAGATACAGGGAATTTCGACCTGCCGGCAGGGCGCGCGGAGAAGTACTATGACGCCCTGACTACGGAAGATGCATGCAGTTATATGTTCCCATTGACAAGTGTAAGCAGTTTTGTCAGTAGTCTTCCAAGTACGCCGTGCTACGACATGATATACCTTCCGTGTCTGGCAGATGGCATGAACCTTAAGGCATTCACTGATGGCGGAGCCAATAATCTGAGAAGATATTTCAGACCCCTTTACTGCTATCCCAACCTTATGGAGACAGATAACTTTGGCTATACCAGCCCCTATACCGCAAGAAAGTCCAGGTTTGTCATAGTCTACTACGATACAACCGCCAAGGATAACATTGGAAGCGGCTTTGGAAAGGAAACGACCGTCCAGAAGTACTACTACTGGCCCGTTACCCTGCCAAGACTGGAGATGGGCTGCAGCTATGACATCCATCTCACAGTAACCCGCCACGGGTCCACCGACCCCGACACCATGGACTGGACAGCCATTGCTGACCTTTCATTCGGCTTCAACGACTGGTATATCAACAAGGTGGGCGACAACGAATACACCATCCATGTAACCATATAATAAACAAGCAATTACAATGAAAAGATTTAGATATTTCATCCCCCTTTGCGCCGCCTTCCTTTTAGCGTCGGGCTGCGTTACGGAAACCTTCGAAAAGTCCCTTGGCAATGTCCCTGTGGATGGTGGCAGCGCGCTTTCCTTCTTCGTAAAGGGCGAGGTAGATAGCGATGAAGATGACACCAAGACCATCCTGAAGACATGGACTGCAAACAAGATTAACAATCTCAATATTTGGGTCTATGATAGCGATGGCAACATTGTGGATGCCTCCAAGGAGAGGACCTATTTTACAAGTTCGTCCATGACTCTGACCTATATCCCGGCCAGTACATTGCCGTACTCCATTTACGCTCTGGCGAACATGGGTTACATTGAGGCCCCGGCGACCATCTCCGGCCTGGCTGCAGTTTCGTACGAGATTGAGGACTTTTCTTCCTTGTCCACAAACGGCTTCCCCGCGGCCGTGTGCATTACCGACTATATAGCGGGAACTTCAATGTCGGGCATCGGCATGGACCGCCTTGTGGCTAAATACAACATCAGCTTCAAGGCTGATGATGCCCACCTTATTTACGATATTAGATACACGGCAATCCGTAGAGCGAACAAGGTGCTGCGACCCTTTGCAGATGTGCTTGGGGCAGGGGATGGGTCTTTCTCATGCGCAGCTCAAAGTGTTGACGAGACCATGGATGGCGACTATTCCAGAATAGGTTATAGAATTCGTAGCGGCAGTGATACACGCACCTTAACCTTCTACACCACCGAGAACTGCCAAGGATCGATTTCGGGTAATACGAACATCTATAACAAGGTGCCCGCGAATTCAGAAAAGGACTCCCTTTGCACCTATATTGAGCTGAGAGCCAAGGTTACCGACCTTGCAAACGAATACATTTACCCCAATGTGGTCTTCCGCTATTATCTGGGCTGTGACGAGTATAACGACTTTAATGTCAGGAGAAACACGGAATACAATTGGGAATACGACCTTAGCCTAAGTGAATTTACCGAGACCGAGGACGAATGGTTCAGAGAGGGCGATGGCTATCCATCTTCCATAAATCTCTGGTTCACAACCTATCCCGAAGGTACGGTGGAAGAGCAGATTGACTCCGTGTACATGGCGAACTTCATCACCACCACCATCTACGCAAGGACTGACAATCCGCTTATTGACTGGGGTGTTACTTTGGACAAGACCAAGGACTTCGCAAGCACCGTTACCATGACTGTAACAGATGTGGATGAAACCACGAAAAAGATTGTCCTCAATACTACGGCAGAGCAGACTAGCGCTGCAGGTACCTGGGACCCTCGCAAGTCCTGGGCCGAGAATCCCTACAACTCCATCCCGATTACGATTGCGTCCAAGTCCAGTGATGTCAAGGCCAGCGCAGTGCTGGATGCGCGTCTGGTCAGGTCCGTGCTTGGAATCGACCTAATCAATACCAGAGGCGATGAAGGCTTATATTACGGCGATAACAAGTCGTACGATGTATTCCCGACCATTGCCGATCCGTTCGGACTCTACTTCAAGGATAATACCTCTTCCTTCTCAATGAAGGGCTACAGGAAATACTGGCATAAGACCTGGCTTGGCTACAGCAAGGAAGTCGCTAAAAAGACCAGAACCACGGACCCGGTGACCACAGACATAATGATATATGAGCCAAACTATAGCTCCAGGGTTTTCGCATTGACGCAAAGTCATCTGCCCATACTCCAGCACAGCCTGAACAGCGACCTGGTCAAGAAGCAGAGGCGCTATTGCAAACCTACCTGCTATCTGAGTTGGAGCATAGGAAAAACCTGCCTTGCATGCAATGTAGTGAAAGGAATAAGTGGGGAATATTCACAAAAAAGGGCTTTGATTGAAGCAACAGGAGTAGACCCCAGCAAGGCCTTGAATGTCCCTGGCGGAGCCCATAGGTATTATCCAACCCAGATTAAGGTGTATCCATATCTCTACGATGTCTCGGGCGAGTTTGCGGTTGGTTCGCTTTCGGGGACAAGGCGGTCGCAATGCGGCACTACGAAAAGTCTATTGGAAAAAATAAAGGGCACAATCTACTATTGCTATACTCCTGTTTCGGGAAAGTCTCCCATGTTCAAGCTCCTAAGCAGCACCTTCGATGCCTACATGCAGACAGAATCCGAAATAAATGACCGTACCTTCCCGGCCATCTGGATTAAGAGTCCCGACGGAACCTTCTACAAGAGAAACTTTAACCATATTGAGTCCTGGGATGTGGATAATTGCAATTATACCTTCTATTTTGAGGACAATTGCACCAAGATTGAGCATGACTACCTGAATGAATCACAGGAGGAATCTTCCACCGATAATGGAGACGATGAGGATGAAGACGAAGACCTTGACGATGAACTGAAGAACAAGAAGGTACATAGACATCATAAGCAGTATGAGCATGGCATCTGGTCCACTAAGAATGTCAACACCATCCGAAAGTCCTACGATGCTCCATACGTATGGCCGTTCGAGAATTGTCCGGCTACCTTTACGGTGAAGGGCACTAAATACAAGAAAGGCGATACTTTTACGGTTAAAATGCCATAGTTTATTGACTCATATAGTGGTTATTTTCAAAAATTTGTGTATTTTTGCAGGCTTTTCGCGCGGGCGTGTCCCGCGGAGGCACAGTACATAAAGTTTAACTACTAATTTGTTTATCTAAAAATTATGGCAGAAGAAACAAAGAATCCTGCAGTAGAGCCCGAAGTAAAGGTAGAGGCTCCCGCACAGGAAGTAAAAGAAACCAAGGCTCCGAAGGCCCGTGCAAACGCATCTGTTGCACCTGAGGACTTCGACTGGGACGCTTTCGAAGGCAGCGACGTATACGGTGGCGCCGAGAAAGAGAAGATTCAGGCAGCTTACGACCAGACTCTCTCAAAGGTTGTTGAGGGTGAGGTTGTAGAAGGTGAAGTAACCGCTATCAACAAGCGTGAGGTTGTCGTTACAATCGGCGCTAAGAGCGAGGGTGTCATCGCAGCTCCCGAATTCCGTTACAACCCCGACCTCAAGGTCGGCGATAAGGTTGAGGTCTATGTTGAGTCCGCAGAGGACAAGAAAGGCCAGCTTATCCTTTCCCACAAGAAGGCTCGCGCCCTCAAGTCTTGGGATAGGGTTAACGAAGCATACGAGAAGGACGAAATCGTCAAGGGCTTCGTTAAGACCCGCACTAAGGGTGGTATGATTGTAGACGTATTTGGCATCGAGGCATTCCTCCCCGGCAGCCAGATCGACATCAAGCCCATCCGCGACTACGATCAGTTTGTTAACCAGACCATCGACTTCAAGATCGTTAAGATCAACCAGGAGTTCCGCAATGTAGTTGTATCCCACAAGGCTCTGCTCGAGGCTGAGCAGGAGGCTAAGAGGGCTGAACTCATCGGCAAGCTCGAAAAGGGCCAGATTCTTGAGGGTACCGTCAAGAATATCACCAACTACGGTGTATTCGTTGACCTCGGCGGTGTTGACGGACTTATCCACATCACCGACCTCAGCTGGGGCCGCGTAAACCACCCCGAAGAGATTGTAAAGCTCGACGAGAAGATCAAGGTTGTAGTTCTCGACTTCAACGAGGGTCAGAAGCGCATCGCTCTTGGTCTCAAGCAGCTTACTCCCCATCCTTGGGACAACCTCGATCCTAACCTCAAGGTTGGTGACAAGGTTAAGGGTAAGGTTATCCTCATCGCTGACTACGGCGCATTCGTTGAGGTTGAGCCCGGCGTTGAAGGTCTTGTACATGTATCCGAGATGTCTTGGAGCCCTAGGCTTCACAGCGCTCAGGAGTTCCTTAAGGTAGGTGACGAGGTAGAGGCACAGATTCTCTCCATCGACCGTGAGGCCCGCAAGATGAGCCTTGGTCTGAAGCAGCTCACCTCCAACCCTTGGGAAAGCATCCGCGAGAAATATCCCGTTGGCAGCACCCAGAAGGCTACCGTTCGCAATGTCACCAACTTCGGTGTATTTGCAGAACTCGAGGACGGTGTTGAGGGTCTGATTCACATCAGCGACCTCAGCTGGAACAAGATTAAGCATCCTTCAGATGTTGTTGCTCCCGGTGATGTCATCGATGTTCAGATCATTGACTTCGACGAGGCTAACCACAAGCTCAGCCTTGGTCACAAGCAGCTCACCCCTAATCCTTGGGACGAGATTGAGGCTAAGTTCCCTGTAGGTTCTGTAGTAGAGGGCAAGATCATCTCTACCACCGACAAGGGCGCCAACATCGACCTCCAGGCAGAGGTAGAAGGCTTCGCTTTCAACCGCGAGCTCGTCAAGGAAGACGGCAAGCAGGCTGTAGCAGGCGAGACCCTTCCTTTCAAGGTTCTTGAGCTCCGTCGCAGCACCCGCCGCATCCTCCTCAGCCACCTGCGTACCTACCAGGAAGTTAAGGAGAAGGCAGCAGCAAGCGCAGCAGAGTCCACCAAGAAGGCAGTCAAGAAGATCAACACCGCAGTTGAGAAGACTACCCTCGGCGACATCGACGCTCTTGCAGCTCTCAAGCAGCAGATGGAGAAGGACGAGAAGAAGTCCAAGTAATGAACTTCACCCTAAAGATATTGGGCACGGCTTCGGCCATGCCCTTTTCTGATAGAAATCCAAGCGCTCAGGCACTGTCCGTGCACGGGCGCTTGTTTCTAATTGATTGCGGTGAGGGAACCCAGCAGCAAATCCGTAAATACCACCTGTCCTTCGTGAAGATTGAGGCAATCTTCCTTTCGCATGTTCATGGCGACCATGTATTCGGGATTTTCGGACTGCTAAGCACCATGGCCATGTTTCACCGCACGGCGCCGCTAAAAATTTTTGCGCCACAGAACTTTGCACCCCTGCTGAAGTTCTATAAAGAGAATTACGGGGACGAAAACGCCTTCGAAATCGAGCATGTTCCCCTTACGATGAAGGCCCCGGAGAAGATTTACGAACTCCCTAAGCATGTGACAGTTACGGCCTTCCCGCTTAATCACAAAATCCCATGCTACGGCTTCCGTTTCGAGGAGATTGTAACTCCCCGCCGTGCCCCTTGGAAGCCCCGCACCTTTGCCTATTGCAGCGATACGGCCCCGTTCGAAGAACTGCCAAAATATATAGAAGGAGTTGACCTTCTCTATCACGAGGCCACCTATCCGTCCGACTTGAAGGACAAGGCGCAGCAGTACTTCCATTCCACCGCAGCCGATGCTGCAACCTGCGCCAAGGAGGCTGGCGT
>Ga0065711_1035180_pt1 | contig 22687 bp, 16 predicted proteins | sample Hoacrofraction12_FD_59098 | JGI IMG/M metagenome (GOLD analysis project Ga0065711, IMG submission 59098) | Hoatzin crop microbial communities from Cojedes, Venezuela - Epithelial fraction 12 v2 (version 2) | ecosystem: Host-associated > Birds > Digestive system > Esophagus > Crop | place... | reverse complement strand
TAAAAAAAAAAAAAAAAAAAAAAAAAAAAAACAAACCTTACATGTGGTTAGAATGAAAAGTTTTAAGTAAAATCTCACAGCAGGTTTTCTGTAATATTGTAATGGTAATATTTCATGATTCCAGTACTTCATTTGTAGAGGAATAATGCACTGCTGTTCACAAAACCAGAAGTATAATCCTAAAAAAACCAAAAAATCAAATAGCAACCTATTTTGCTCTTTAAAAAGCAAATGCAAGGCAACTTCTTCACAAAGAATAAATTCCTTTAAGCAGGCAAAAAACATTCATGCATCATTAGGATCTACATTACCAGTAAGTGAAACAGCAGCTTTCCGCTGCTGAATGGATCCCACCCAGAGAGAATGCACAAAGCTGTATTTGAACACAAGGACTCTCATGATTAGTTCAGTTACACCTCAGGCGGTGGAGGGGGGGTGGAAATTAAGCTTAACACTGGGATTTTGCTCCTGTTCTGATTCAAGTCATTCACTCCTTATTAACTCCTGTTAAAATTCTCATGCCCACAAGCACACGACACACTCCACAGAATCTCTTAATCGAAGGGAAAGAATGGCTATTTTACTTTGTACAGAAATAAAACAGAAACAAGTGAATCTGAGAGTTACATCTATTTATTACAGGAACAAAATTTCTGAGTATAAAGCACCAAAATGACAGACGACAAAGAAATACAGGCAATCAACGCAGCAGGTTTCCAAGGTATCAGTGCCAAAGGCTCGGTGACTCAGGGCAGCACGAAGCTAGAAAAGAGAACTTCAGCTTCAGTTGTTAGTGTGGCACTAAATGCATATAAACAGACTCTAATACAATTAGCTTGTTAAAACTGCATATGATTTAATACAGAAGTCAATTAAGGTTTTACATTATGATTTTCCCATACTACTGAGCCTACTAATACTAGTATTTTGGCTAGACGCTTCTGTAGTCACATTTTTCCTGAGGTGCTCTCTCATCTTCATTTCTCTTCTTTTTAATTCTATTTTGTAAGAGCAAACGATAAATACAGCACAGGAAGGAGAGAGGACTACTAAGGGGGAAGGTCGGCATTGTTATTTAAGTGTGAATTAATCTTTGGTGTGAGCAGAATTATCAGCCTGTCACTGGAACAAGTCCAGAATAGAGTTTCTAAGATGACTAGAAGAGATAAGATCTGAGCTTACTTAGCCTAGAAAAATACATGGTAAGGGGTGAACCTGGCACACAGGCAAAAGGAAACACCAAATGGCGGAACTCTGAGATTAAAATGATACAAAATTTTGTTTCTAGCTACAGGGGAATTCACATTCTTTCCCAACACCAAATAGGAACCTGATCCAGTTGAACGATTTTTCTCCCTCAAACCCAAGTTCATTCTGAGATTAACATCTCCACAGTCACACGAACACTAGTGACAACACAAGAGGTGGCAGTTCTTCCACTTTCATGCATCGTGCTTTTGAGGAGGAGAGGGGGGAACCAAAACCCAAACACCACAAAAAAACAAGCGGACCCGTTCCAGACATATTATCCAGTATGTTCTTCTCAGTCCTGAGAAACAAGAAAAAGAAGGAGAACATGTCCTACTGCTCTTTTGCACCCACTTATTCTAAACAGTAGAGGTCTGATGAAACCATAATGTTCAGACAGCCGACCAGAGGCCCCTGGCACGCTGCGGCTCTGAACGGCGCCAGGCTCATTACCAGCAAGCTTTCACAACAGCGGCTGTCGTCTTCAGCACCGCACCATGGAAACCTTCAGCCAAACTGAAGTATATGAGGCTTCAGGTACAGGACTGAGTTAAATTTATATTTGACCACTACCAAGTTATGCCCACTTCAAAATTTAACTGGTTTTATCAGAGAGATATTGTCATTCATTATGTTACATTCTTCTTCTGCAAACACAGAATTGAAACCTACGCCCCAAACCCAGTGTCAGACAACACAGAGGGTGAGTCTGTAATGTTTCTCCAAGCCCAGGGGGTAACTAGATTCAAAAACTACTACAAATCCCAAATGAAACCAAAACTATTATTTTTACTGGACAAAACGTTTGCCTTCTAAAAGCAAACTTCTACATAAAGGTATCCAGATAATATCATACAGAAAAGTCAATTCTCTCCTATTCACAGCTCAGCCATTAATTTGCAACAGTCACCCCAAACACACCACTGACACACTGTAGCAGAAGGACCCAAGACAGTAACTTCTGTTCACATCTCCCTCTCACTGTAACATTCATTTTATTTCATTAATTCAAGTTGTACTCATTTAATGGGTGTTGTACACTCGACAAACTGGAATGCATCAGAGCAGTGATCCACTTCTAAAAAGCTGTTTTTACTTAGGTGTTCATTAAGTGTTACAGCAGCATCAGATTAAATCTTCACCAACAGAACTCTAACCCAGACAGAAATCCAATCCAGCACTGCTAGGAGGAGCCGCATCAGATTTTTCAGGTGTTATTAAAAATCATTAGACTTCCAACCACATAGATATAAAGGAAAACTCATAACTACACGTCAGGTTAACATTTTTCCTATCTTTAACAGAATTGTTTTGAAAAGTTCAGACTGACACTTTTGTATGAATCCTGAAGTCCGCTGAAACAAGTCTCTAATTTTTACATGAACTTAAAATACGTTCCCTAAGGATGAGGGAGTTAATAGCTCAATACTTTTAGGAATAATAAAGAACCACGGGGCTTGATAGGGACGTCCATGCACCAGAAGGCTCAGAATGACTTAATATATGCCTGGCATCTAGGAGCTACTATAAAACAAACACTATGTGGTTTTGAAGACATGCTCCTGATGCCATAGTAAAGGACTCTGCTTTCCAGGAAATTTTACATGCTGGAAGCCTAACTGCTGATCCTTCAGCATCTATTTCGATTCACATTTTCATGTAACATATGTAATAAATAAAAAAATACAAATTAAAGTGAGTGACCAGAATTAAGCATTTCAAATAAACAAAATAGCCTTTTCAACTCAGCAACAGTCTCATGCTATCATGATGCACACAAGTAAAAGCCAACGGTATTTGTGGAGAGGAGCAATCTCTCCTTAGACCAGTTAATCTACAACTGGAGAGACACATGCTTTTCAATACATAAACACGAGAGGTTTTGAAATCCTCAAGGGGTACGTAAACCACCTACGTACCAGTTAGCTTAAAAAACGCCTCTCATCACAAACACATTTACCACCATATCAACAATATTAGAAAATTGGTAAAGTAAAATTTGAAAATCTTGAGTTTTCCTGCTTGAGGGAAAAAAAAGTGTAGAGCTGAAGACACTCAAAATGTATTAAGAAAATTAAAAGGGAATGTCACCGTTCTCCAAGCAGCACCCAGAAACTGATACAGGGGGAAAACACCCCTTAGCTGCAAAGGCAATTCTTCAGCAATCAATATTGCTGAAATTTGGAATGTCAAAACACATTAACATATTTGCATAAGACTTTTGTTGTAGACATTCAAGCTAGGCAGCCATCTTTCAAGTAGTATTCTGTACAACCAAGGGTGTAAGACAACTCGTATAAAAGGGAAGTCTAGCTGTCTACAAAGTTATTTCAGTTAAACACATTTAATTAATCTAACTTTCAGAACTTTCTTGAGGTATTTCCCCATACATATACAAAGTATATGGGAATGCCTTAAAACCATTACATACAACCTACGTCTTCTTCCCCAAATCCTATATTGTACCTGTAACATTTTTTGTGTTTTCTGAATCCAGAAAACCGTTTAACACTGATAAAGAACAATTTTCTACTAATCAACCTATCTCACTCAAAAACCTACTTTTTTTTCCAGAACGCAAACACTCGGCATCTTATAAACATTACAAATGTATTTCTTACGTCCCCCATATCCACTCCTTCCTTTTTAATTTGGCACCTCCACTCGGTTTTATCCCTGTTCCGGACTGCCATGTCTCAAAGCCACCTACAAAAATACCAGAGATAAATCCTCCCAATATCCTTCAGTAATCCTCCAAGTTACTTTCAGTAACAGACCAGTCTGAAAATACCAGAGTCCCCTGGGAAGTCAAGAGATTACATGCTGTTGTGCTACATTTGTATTTCTGCTGATATTTATTGCTCGGGAACAAAATGCCTTTCTGGAAAAGGTTATGTAGTGAACATCCAGATGTTTAACCTCCCTAAAAATAACAGAGTTCACCCTTGGAACGCTCTTTTCATCCCAGAGCACTCTACAGGCAAAAGCACATCAGAACTAGAAGAAGGTAAACTCAACTCCAACAAAAGTTAAACTCAGAAAAACGTAGTAGCAAGATGACAAAGCTGACTCAAACAATTTAGCAATTTTGTTGATTGTTACGTCACATTGCCCTGATTCTTGTAACTAAAAACAATATGCTATTTTCAGTCCATAACATTAAAATGCTATTTCACTTTCACAGCATTATTCAGATTTAAATGTACAGTGATGAACAAAGTAAATCCGATAATTTTAAAATATTGCTTAATCATCCTTCATATTTTATTTGAAAACTAGTTTTGCATAAGTAGTAAAGCACAGTAAGGATGTAGCTACCATAAACTTCAAGCTGTTTTTAAAACACCATTTCATTACTGCTTGGTGTTTGGGGGAACTTTTTAAGTTAAGCTTTTATGCACAAGCAACTGCATCTTGTATTTTTTAAAATACAAAAGGAGAAAATTATCTTAATCAACGTGTAAGTGATTAACTTTCATTACCCATGCATAAAGTTGCAAAGCAAATGCTACAATCAGAGACAGAAAAGTAAATTAAATACATTTCATTCACAGGCATCAATTCCAAAAGTTTACAGAAATAAAGACACAGAAATCAGAAGAAGAAATGTGCTGCTGCTTCTGGATGTTCAAAAAGTAATTTTGATATTTGAAATTTATAAGTAACATCTAGTTGGAACAAATTCATGCTCCGTGTGTTAAATTATTACCAAAAAAAACCAAAAAAAAACCACCAAAAAAACCAAAACAGATCTGCTCAAATTCATCCCAAGCTAGGGGAAAAAACCCAACAACCCACAACACTGGGAATTGTGATTTCAGTCTACATACAAGCACTAATACCTACTACCAGCCATCTAACTGTCACTTTTGCATAGCTGCTAGTGTGTGCAAATATCAAATGCCTCTGGATGAGAAACAGGAAGGAGCTTTGGCATTTATCTCTGTTAAACATTACTCTTCCCCAGATTCCACCAGTGAAGATCCAAGTGACGCTTGAGACATACATCAGAGATCCCAGATGGTCCGGGCTTTCGTCGCGCCCAGCAAACGAGGGCTCGCACAACGCTGCTCCAGTGAGGGACTAAAGCCTGGCCAAAGGAGCTTCCCCAAGCGCAGGCACAAGCCACAGCTCCAGTCCCATGCCACTATGTCTGGCAAGAAGCACACACACACACGCAAAGACCTTCCCTGTAGGCTGCTCTCTCTGCCACTCTGGAAACGAGCACAGGCTCATGACAAGGCATAAGCTGCCCTAACTCTCCACAGGGAGCAAAGCGCAGGATCAAGCAGTTTAAAATCACAACAGCACAAAGTTTCATGTGTTTTTCCTGCCTGTTTTGTTTCCTATACTTTAATTTCAAGAGAGTTCTAAATCAAAGTAGCTGAAATGCAACAAAAAGCAAATAATCATCTAAAAACAACAAAGTTGGGCGACATCTTTATGTGAGATAGTGACAAAAAAAAGTGATAGATGTGATTTCTGGATGAAAAATGAAGAGAGCTTTTCTTTATTCAGGGTTTCACACTGGTTTGTCCAAACGTTTTCCTCTAATCTCTCCAGCAACTACTGTAACAGTACAACTCTTGGGAAAGCACAATTTCAACCCCAAACCAATTCTAAAGATACTAAACACATACAGAGCCACGCTTACGGCACACATCTTCTGGCAAGGGCTCACATTTTTTTGTGGGATTACAGGGGATGCTTAGGAGATTGTGCTCGTGCCAGTCAGAGCGAAGTGTTCAGACAGCAATTAGTACTTGCTGACACCTCAGCAGCTGAACGGGAACGCTTCCCATTTTTTCAGCTGCCAGGCTCTCCACAAATCTGTTCGAGATGTTCAGTCAAACAGATACAGAGGTTATTCAAGTCCTCCTACCTAGGGGATCTGAAGCACTTCATTTACGAGACCAAGCTCCCTACACAGTCAATGGAGAGAGGTATGCTTCTGCCAAGGGTTTGCAATTCTCCTCTGCTCTCTCCCTTCAGTTCAGGTACTTACGCAGTCCTAAATTTGGAGTTCAAAATTAAGATGATGTGAATAATCAACCATAATGTCTGAAGGACTTACAAGTAAGAATCCAATAATCTACATAAACTTTGTTTAATAGTTCTGTGCCTTCCTAAAGTTTCATTCTTTCTCTGATGAATAACATTGAGAAGAAACACGGATTGACACTATTATGATTCTGGAAAACTACGTACAAAACACATATACGACCCAAAACAGTTTTCTCTTCTTTTAGCTCATGATGAAGCCAGTGTTCATTCTTTTCTCTTTCAACAGCTCTCCCTTCCTATGTTCACCTAAGCAACTCCGTGGGAAACTGCAGACATTACCAAATACTAGGAACTCAGTGGAAGGCAAATGCTGGATTTGACCAGGAATGTGATGACAAAGAGTTTGCTCTAGGCTTCTTTCATGTCTTAGAAAGCCAATCTGCTTATCAATTCCTTTTAGGGGGAGAATGACATTGATTCCAGAAATGTAATCATCTATATGAAATCTTGTTTCACAAAACAGAAAGTACGAGCCACAGTGTCCGCTCTCTTGGGAATGAGGTAGAATTCATATCTACTCACATAGGTTCTTGACAAAGGAAAACAAATATCTTTTATTAAGAAGAAGAAATACTAGAAAATACTAGAAAAGCACTTTTTCTTTTAACATTAGGCATCTTATCTCCTGCAGCAGGTGTGCAACGGGCAGCACCACCCAGTTACAGACATCGTGCAGCATGAACTACCACAATGGAGACATCTTTCACTCTGTCATTGGCAATGTTGATGATTTTTTGCCTTTTTATATTAAAGAAGAATTACTAGTAACTTTTTCTGAAGACAGGAAAGAGGATACAAATTATCCACCACTATTCAGACAAGACAAAATTGAAATCGTATTAGTTCTAAGAGGAGGAAAAAAAAAAAAGGGGCAGAAGTAGTATGTCTCGCTTGGGATATGCGGTCACAGCGTACCACAGAACTATCATTAGTTTTGGAGTCTCCAGTATTAGATGTGGACAACAAAGACACTACCATCAGTTTTCTTCAGTGTTGATATTTCCCAGATGTTTAACACCTATCTCAATTAGGCCTCCTAATTTTCCTTTGAACTCCAGCCAACACTAAAATAATCTTCTGGATTTATTACCTACTCCCCAGACTCTGCAATGGCTTCCCATTCATTACATAATCACAAAGATGGTTCCTTTTGCTTTCCGAGACCCGCGTGAGAAACTATGCTACGCATGAAACTGCCAGTCATCAGTTATTTAGGGAAATCACAGCCTTCCCAGTGTCAGGCCCTCAGTACCAACAGAAGGGTCTCTCGGAATATGTTTATCTCTGGTGGAATACAAATCTAGTTCGGGGCACAATGCAACCTACCAGATGATTCTCCCAACCACACTCCTCCATAGGCGCCTGACAAAATGAGGCTCTTCAAAGTCTATGGCTCTTCCCTTCTACCTTCACTGGACAGCTACCACGCATCAGCAGGTTATGTATTTTCATCTGTAAATGGTGAGCTACCTTAGCAGTAACTAGTCTATAAATTATAAGACAGATAAATGGTGAGTATACGTAGGCTGTATTCTTTCCCTCCCCGCCTTTCTGTGCAATTCTAACAGCGTCTTAATTAGCAGCATGAATTATCTGCCATGGTAATAGGAAAATAATCAAAGCACAGAATTATGATTTCCCTGGAAGTTCAAACAGAAGACACTGGCTAGAGAGACATCACCTGAGACATTATCAGCAAAAGACAAACAAAAATAAAAGCATCTCTACCACGTCTAGGCCCAGACTACTGCACAAGTGAAAAATTCCTTTACAAAACGCAATACAGCTATATGAATGCTCTGATCCTCCTCATGGTGAGCCATCCGAAATGTAAACTAGTGAGCCTGGACACCTCCTAGCACACCCGTGCCAGTCACCTAACCTAATGTTCAGACAACTGTCACGGGCAAGTTGTATGAGAACAGTGCTGTCTGTAGCATTCGATCAGACTTCCGATGCCACAGCATTAGGCCATTCAGTAGAAATTATTTTCTTTCAAGAAACGATACAATTATGAATTCCTAAAACAAACAAACAAAAAACAAAACAGTTCAAGTGAATGCCCGAAAGTATAGAAGCTCTTCCTAGAAAGTTTGTGTATACAGGTTATTTAATCTAAAATAAACTTCAGTGTTTCCCCAGTCGATCGCTCCTTCTCCAGCGAGTCAGGAATAGTTGAGCGACACTACAAAAGACAGCTCAAGTTTCTGGCACTTTAAACAGAGGATGTTCTAGAACAGCAGAAATATTTCTTTTTATAATTAGCAAATAAACCAAACAATCTAAGTGTCAGAATAAAAAAATCAGCCAAAAAAAGCATCACAGAATTGCCCAGAGCTAACTGTCCATACAGACAAGTTTAATGACCAGTTTTCTTTTTAAGAAGCCCTTTACAGTTAACACTGTATATTTTTTTGCTAATAATAATAATCTGTAACGCTGCTTGTATTTTCTAAGACACAAGCATTTTACAGTAATGAGTCCAAGAAGTGATATAACAGAAATATTTTCAACTCCAGCATACGCAACGCAAAGCTGCTATTCAGACAAAATGCTGGACTAATGGCTACAACCCAAATTGAACAGAAGACCCGGATTCAGGAGCACAGACCCGCTCCTAATTCCCATTTGGACCACAGGGATGGAATATGTCTTAGTGTGAAAACTACACTTGGTACAGAACACAACGGCTCGCTAATAAGCAAAGGAGGCAACTCATTACCTTGCTATTAAACTCTGCTGGGATCACGGACTTCCAAGTCTCTCTTAACGTCATGAAAACAACAACACGGATCTTAAATCTGACCAACACAGTTACATAAAGGGTTTCTCAGCTGTTCTCTTCAGGTTTCTACTTAAGAGAGCTTTTGTAACTTTCCAGCGGGGACAGCACAGCTTGGCTAGGCAGCAAGGATGTTTTGTAGCTGATGTAAATCAGAACAACACCTTAAGAGGAATTAGGAACCACAGCACGAATCGCACGGCAGCAGAAACCCAACACGTCCCTCCAACCTCACCCAGCACGCCTTCACGTTCACGGGGTCTTTCCTCTGAGGGAGAGGGGAACCCAACACAGGTCAGGCACTTCCCTAATTGTAAAATCAAAAGCAAGTTCTGGTACATCTGTACTATAACAAACAGATTTGAAAACATTACTTCTGTGATGAAAATTGCAAATGGTACTACAGAGTTGTGCATGATTTCTGTTACCTTTTGGCTTCATGTTCCCCACTTCCCTTGTATCAGAAATGGGGGGGTGGCATAGCTTTAAGTTTAGTAACACAAGACTTAAAAAGAAGAAAAAAAAAGGAAAAAAAAGCGCTTAGTTACAAACAGCCTAAAAACTTAACTGAGAAGGCTCCCCCATCACCAAGAAAACATCAACTTAGCACTGACCTCTAAAAAATACTTCAACATATTATATACCCAAGACACTTCTAGTTACAAACATCTATTACCCAAAGCAACCTCTGTTTCCAAAATGAGAGCTCTATGAATTTCTATTAGTTGGGAATTTTGCAGAATCACTGTCCTCAGGTCTCCACAACCTTAAGAAAATCTGAATACTTGCTTGATTTTACAGTGCTGAATAGCTGGCATGGAAAAACTGAGGGACATCATTCCCCTGATAAGGCACCACACTTTCTAAGAATCATGCATTCACATCATTCCCATAACTATTTTTAAATTATTTCATTTGTTCCTCTCTCTTGCACAAATTGACAGTAAAGAATTCATAAGCCGGAGAAATGGAGGATAAGCTGGATCTCGTCAGATGATCAGGGGCATTATTCAGTGTCTGGAGGGGTCAGGAGATTCTGTTATCTCACTTCAACAAACAGGTCTAAATTTCGAAAGACTATGGCACTGCAGCCTTTCCAAATCAGTCACAGAGATCCTATTAATAAATTGCCATGGAGTTCTGGAATCCTGTTCATTCAAAGCTATCCGTTTCCTACGCAGTACCAAGACACAGGGTATTCAACAGCAAGTTTCCTAGTAGCACAGAAAAGTTCCATTACAAAAAACTTCCCAGCGTTAAACTATAAAAAGTAAATTCAAGGCTACTATTAGTAACAGCGATAACAAATTTTCACACTTTACCATAATGAAAGGAAACTACACTCGCATTTTCCAGAGCTGAAGCAGTAAGCTATTCAACAGTTATTGCTGAGTTCCAGACAACTGAGTCTGTAACATAAGAAAACATCGCCTGTCTTCTAGTAATGCAATTCGGCCTTGTCCCAGGCACTGTCAGTCATACAAGTCCAGAAATTGGATTTTTCTGAATAAGGTTGCTCAAGATAAACACTCTATACGACTAAGAGTTGAACTTCACCTTCCTCTTCTTGGTCCTCTTACAGCCACATTGCCCGAGCATCAGACATCAGCTGAAGATCCAGGACTAAACTCACCCAACATCCAACCCAGCCGAGGCGCATCATCCTGGCCATATTTGTCAACCTTCAATCATATGCAGAATATTATGGTTGTCATGGTGCCAGCAAGCAGTTAAAAAAGGGCAATGACAAAAGAAAACCTATTACTTATGTGGCAGAAAGAGAGGACTCTCAGGATACGCAGGGAAATTCCCGTACATCTATCAGCCTGCAATATCCTGCAAGAGAAACCCCAGCACACAGGGCAGAGCCCCGCAGCAACACTGCTGTGCTGAGCCTGTCCTTTAGCACGTTCAGGCACGTGCAGATATTGCAGAGCCACAGCGGTTAGATGCCTGCCAAGGTGTCTCACATGTGTGAACTGAAACAACTGCTCGGTTTGCTACACCAAAAGCTAAGCAGGCCGCCCTCAGCTGAAAAGCACAAAGAATCCAGCACTACAGACAGGACAAGCTGCATGGCCCCCGAGGACCTGATAAATGACTCCACCTTGACAGTCTTCTTGTAAAGCACTGTAAGACAAATGTGCAATCATTTTGACAGCTTTGCTCGGACAGGAGACAACACATTGAGCAAAAAGAATACTTAAATAATTAAGACAATAAATCTTAACAAATCTGTAACATGACTTCTAGGATGCAGAGAGGCAGGTAACAGACTAAACTAACACACTAAACCAAAAAAGTTCAGGCCAAAGTAAGTATCTCCATCTGAAGCAACACAGAGCAGAACACAGAATAAGTACAGCAAGTTTCCTAACAAGCACAGAAAGAAATTCCACTACTCAATGCCATAACTGACCGCATCCAGAAGCCAAAACCAGAAGACGAAGTTGATCCTCTTCTATGTATAGCGTTTCACTCAAGACACATACTTGATACTGGAGAGTCCATCTTGAGTGGCCTAACTCACACTCAAACTGTGCATACACCTGCTGAACAACTGTGCCTTGTGGCCAGCTCCGTCCTTTATAACTGGGCTCTGACTCCAGCCCTGCTCCTCCTCCTGCACGGGCACCCCAAGGTTGTCATCAAAGCTTCACTCCAGAAGACCAAGCTGCCCCAGACCACTACCAAGTCTGTGCCCAGTTCTGGACTTCGTAGCTGTCAGCACATCTAGATCCACCACTACAGGTGTTCTTCCACTAACCTCGTTCTAACTATCCGGAATATAATGCTCACTGGAGTCAAGGCCTAACAAAACAGGTGTTTATTCACATTCATAAGGTTTCTTTCTGTAAGTGGTAGAGCTGAGCATGCCGAGCAGAAGTCCGATAGCAGAATGTGCTGCAAACCACACCTCTTTTATAAGTCACTGCCTCCTCATAAAGGAAATGCAACAACTGAAGCTCCACAGTGGTTCAGAGACTGAGAAAGTGCAAGAATACTTCTACTAGAACCGTACAACTGCTTTATCTGTGAGATACAGGTGTTTTGGCAATGAGTGCCACAGAAAAGCTTCACATGTATATACGCAGCCACTACTGGGAAGAATTAATTAAATCAAATCCTAGAATAGGTCCCAGGAAGATACACTAGCAGAGACCCCAGGGTCTCTATCTTTTCCAACACCTAGGTATCATCACTTCGTAGTTTACATAGGTTTGAAAATGCAGCTGGCCAAACTGATGGAAGAACACTCACCTAAGACCTAATGTACAAAGGCACTGTGAGGTCCTCTCAGGTATGGAGGATACTGATCTGAATGCTGCATTGCTTCCTAGACAAAACACATCTTTCCACTCCAATATAAAAAATATTTTCTCTTATTTCGAGGTTTAACTTCCACAGCAATTCCCATACTTTAGTTACAAATGTGCAGAACATCTTGATTCTCTCTAATAGTCCTTTAAAGACATCAAAATGTAGTAGGCTCTCTAATCAGAAAAAAGGTTGTTTGGTTTTATCACAAAAGTCAGAAAAGTGGATGTTATCTCATCTATATTGACCCTACTGTTGACTTCAAAAAACCAAAACAAAACCACACCTCATACCTCTGACACTTAGGCCAGTATTTTGTTGATTATGTGCTTGGAAATCCAAACTCTTTTTAACAATGTATTCAGAAGCCAGATCAAAAAATAAAACTAACTGTTTAATCAAAGCATTTATCAATCAGGCTCTACAATCAACCAGCCAACACCAAAGTCAAATTGATCAATACAACCTTGTCACACAGAAAGAGCCGCTCTCAGTGTTACTGATGAGTTGATTTACCCACACGGCACAGGATTATGATACATACTTCATCATGACATGGCTGGGTAGAATTGGAACACTGTTTTCATAAAAATTCTATAGAAGAACGAGTTACCACCGTCAGCACCAAACTATGAATCTTCAGTGACAATACTGAGAGTGCAGTCCTGTGTGAATCAAAGCTATTAAGTAGCCAGTCTGTCCAGCCAAAGTTAAGTAGCTTTTATCGTGCCAGGCCTCCATCAAGACAAAATAATGCTGTCAGACGATCGCTGGTGAGATTCTGAAGCGAATGTGACTACTCACAACTGCACAAAGTGAAGAGGGGGGATTCAGTTGCCATGAAAATATAAAATACAGCCCATCAAGACAAGCACTCTGTTTTAGCTACCTCCAATTAAGAGAGAGGCAAACTCAAAAAAAAGGTCTGGACAGTAACAAAGGTGGCCGCTGTACGGATGAACAGCTGCATACATGCGAGAAGTTCTCCTGTGACAGACCGGCCAGGGCCTGATCCCTGCCTTCCAACCTGCCTGCAGGAGAAACAAGGTACACTGACACACTTCAGTGTCAGGCTTAAGGTAGCTGGTTCAGCTCCAGGTGCAAAAAACAGGCAGCAGAAGAACAGATGGAGGCCGCTTTCAACAAATTTTAGCCCAAATATCTAAAAACTTTTGTTTGTGACAACAAGAAGTAGGAACATTCTTTAGAGAGGGTGCTTTGGGATTCTTATGAAACTTCTTCCAGTAAAGCACCCCACAGAGAAGTATTTCTGGTTTATGGCGGACTTTTTTCATCTTTTGATTTAGCTTTAAGGTAGCTCTTTTTTATGTTCCACCTGTAAAGATGTAAAAAAAAAAAAATAAAGAGAAAGATAACTAGCTGGAAAACTAACATTGGGGTTCTTGTAGAGCACCTAAGTATGATAAAGAGGTTCTTTCTGTTCTGTACCATCTGTAACTGCTTACAGCTGCATCTGCTTTAGAAGCAGTCAAGATAGCAAAAAATTTAAAATTAAAAAAAGTCCATCTCTTAACTATTTAGCTTTCAAGTTTCCTTTTTTAAGAGACAAAAAAAAACAGCTCTTGAAACTATTTTCAACATAAAGCTTAATTAGATTCTACTCTACATCTTCAAAACCCTGCAGAGATCATAATACTCCCCACGAGAGCTTTTAGTCCTTTGTGACAACTTCTCAGAGCAGCTATTCACGGGAAGGTATAGGATCAGCCACCTCAAAAAAAGAGTTCACGGAGCTTTCCTCCAGCAAACAGACCATCAATCTGAACTTCTAAGAAGACCCAGCACAACCTTGTGCCACCAAACCTAGAAAGCAAGACCCAGACGTACCTCATCAGTCTGCAATCCAGCCTACAGAAACCCACATAATCCAGCTCTGTTTGCCTCCTACAGTTTCACCAACCTCACCTTTAGCTAACAGTCACCTGGAAAATGGACTTCCCATTGACTTAATAAGTCAAAGTCATGCTACACCTATTTTATCTCGCCAAGTGGGTCTGACACAGATGATGGTGAGATAAATCACAACTGTAGCCTTGAAAGTGGTAGATTTATACTAGTAAAAACAGTCCTTTGTATAACAACATACCATTGCGCTTTGGTCTCCTATGTCCAACGTATCTGTACCAACAGCTGGTCGATGCCAATTACAATGATTATTCAGAATTCACTGTTGAATTTCTACCCACTACTAGAGTTTCCAAATAAATTTAAATGAAGTTTTGAACTGGAGCTAACTACCAAACAGAAGAAGGGACGGCAGACTGCTAAGTGCCACGGACACCAGAACTACCAGCGCAGCAGAGTGCACCACAACCCAGCTGCTGTGCCCACCTCCGTCCTGCTAATGGCAGTACCACAGAGCTCAGACATTCTGTAATGCTCGCTCTTGCCAAAACTACACTATCTTGAGAGGAGTAAGCTGAACTTCTTAAGCCAAGTAACTGCTGACATGAAGATAAACCCTGAGGATATACACTTGCTTAACTGGTGCGGAGAACCCCCTGCAAAACTATCCGTGCATCACTGCTGTAGAGACGGTGCACCCAATTGACACGCTGAGGTTTTTCGCACCACCTGAAACTAGGCTGCACCGTGAACCCATCTGTACAGCGCCTTTGCTGCTCTAGCATGAAGCTGCTATTTGTGGTACAACTGAGATGAGAAAACGGTGTAAGCAGCGGGTTCCTGAACTTCTGTGATTCAGTGGAACGCTGTCAACTCTCAACACTTCTACTGATCTCTGTAAACTTCTGCCAAACTTTTAAAGCTATTTAAAATTATGTAATTTACTAGAAGTTATCTTCTGGATAGTTATCCAATGAACGAAAGGACTTTTAAAGTTATATCTGTCCAAAACCAGAGTCCGTAGGAACTAAGAAGTAAATTTGGGCTTTCAAGACAGAAAGCGGCAAGCAGAAAAGCACTGACGGGGTAGAACTAATCGATAACACCAGAGGACTGGAGGGCACTCGGCATTAAAGGCCAGTAGTTCACATTGCACAGCATATTTCTTTCTTTTCCTTTAGCAGCTGGACTGAAGAATAATCTAGATTCAAGTCTATTCCGGCAGGTAAGTTTGCCAGCTCACATCTAAAGTGAGAGACTCTGCGTGTGGACAGAGGGTGGAACCCCCCGGGTCTCCTCCTGCTTCCCCGCACCACCTCTGTCGTGGAGACGCCTGCAGAAACGTGGCTAAGGCATACAAACGGAAGAGAGTAATTTCACAGTCTTCAGCTACATACCCACGCTGCATGGGAAAATACTTTCTTGGGTCAAAAGCCTATGAACTAGCTACAGGACGTAAAGGAAGAACATCCAAACCCGACAGACACAGAAGAAAATACTGTTTTCAGAAGGAAGGACAGAAGAAATGAGTCAAACACCATCATTTTTCTTTCCAATTCCACTGATTAGGGAAAACACTACCATGTATAAACTGTAAGATGTATCCCTCCAACTTCTACATGGGCAACTTCAGTAATCAGGGAGGCATCTTCAGTACAAGACTGTGCAACAGAGAATAATTTTCTTAGTGAGTTCTCCCCTACTTCAGGACACTGCCTGCGATGATTTTAAAGAAGCTCTGTTCTGACATCCTGCAAAAAAAGTCACTCCATCCTTAAACCCTGTCCACACAGGAGAAGTATAAGGCTAGTCTCATCTAATATAGTTGTTATTTTGAATACTTGTTGTTGCAAGATATTAAAAGTGTTCTGGCTTAATTGGTTAGTTACCAGTTGCAGAGTATCTTTCCAAAAGTCAGCCGAACATTCTTACTTCCTGACACCCCTGTCTATACCATGCCACTTCGTGTGACGTACAGATACGGAGGCTATCCAAGGGAATCTGGGACCCGAGGCTTAGACCTGGCCCTAAAAACAAACACTCAACAGAATCTAATAATGAAGATGACAGCATAACAGCTACTCAATTAATCAGCTCCAGGATAATGTCATCAGGGTGGTTCTGGTGGACACAGATACACTCAATGTATCATGAGAGCCGAGTTTCTGTAAGGATGGCCCATGAGTGGAGAGCCCTGGGCCGGCAGATGAAAGTATTTCAAGCACCGACACCACTTGTAAACGATGATCTTTTCTCCTACATCTATGCTACCATCCTTGGCAGAATTAAAGAGGGAGAAAGGGGATCAGGAAGTGTTGCAATGACACATGTGCTCCATTAATCTTATTAAATCATCACCTTTCAAAGTCAGTTTGATTGCCTGGATCCAGTTCCAACTAGCACACTAGCTTGTGTTTCACTCAACCCACATAACTGGCTAAATCATTTCAAGTTTTAATCTTAATCAGCTACAGTAAAGCAACATAGCACCAAAAAGAAAATGTGTACAATGATTTTTTCCTACAAATTTCAGCCTCAATTCTTCCTGGAAACTTTACTCAGATGTCACCAGAATTAAATTAGACTGTTTCACTAAATGGCTTATGTCAATTATTTGCTTTCAGAGTATATTATACTGCTTAGAGTCATCATAAAATACCAAAGGGTAATAAAGATGGTGGCACTTAGGCCAGAGATGTTGATACATCACATTACCGAAATAATGAAATAAAATAGCTGAGATACTAAAAAAGACCAGAATTCAGTCTGCTCTTCCTCCAAATTTTAGGAAATAGAAGTCACTGCATTTTAAAAAGCATGACGTGTATTTCAAAGTACTTCTTGTAGGAAGGTTTTACAAGTACACATTTTTTGGCATTGTGTTTCAGTGACACACACTTATTGACAGAGGTGTCAGCACCTGAATCTAGTATTTAAAACCGTGGTATACACCAAAACATATCTAATCTCAGAAGAACTTAGTATCCTCAACTAATGCGGCCTGTGTGGTGGTCTCCACACAATTCCTCAAATTCCAACAGCATCAGGTTGCTTAACTCACCGAAATCCAAAAGCACACAATATAAGCAATTACTTTACTGGATCACACCCTTCAACAGAAGACAGGGATGCTCTCAGGTTCATCAAACCTGACACAAAACACAAGAAAAGGTAGTGACAACGGTAGATCCACATACCTAACAACTCACTCGCCTGTGACATGGGAAATCACCTTCAGGTTTTCTTCTGTTCGTGGCAATTCACACTTTCATCTCTAGACAAGCATCCTCAACTACTCCCCAGACTACAGCCCCTTCAGTCTTCCAAACTGCATTTTTATCAAGGCAGAAAGTGGAACCCCGGTCCCCACCAATCCCAAATTAGTATTTTGATCATTAAGGCAGAAAGGCATGCCAGCTTCCCAGTCCAGCAAACGTTTACAGTATTCCATATGAAGTGAAACAGATTTAAAAGGACACACAAAGCTCAGCCTCTGAATACCACACAGTCTGGTGACGAGAGCACTCCCCTGGAAGGTGAGAGATGCAAGGTCAGAAACCCTGGGGGGTGGCACTGATCCCCGATATCCAGGACAAATTCTCTAACCACTGGGTAAAAAGCAAGGAACCATTAAAGTCTGCTGCCACAATATCCTGAAGAGGACCAGGGCAGAACTGACAGAAATCTTCATTAAAATAGGCACTGCACACCAGCACCAAGAAAACATTGATTTATGTTCTTCACTTTTAAATTTTTCTTAAAGAATTATTACTATATTAGTAAATACAGCCTTTGCATTGAAGCAGGAAATCTTTTTTCCCTTTGCTAATCAGAGTCATTCTACATACAGATGTACATTCAAGTAACTGTAAACTTCAACTAATCCCACGCTCTTCACCTTATTTGTCTTTCCATCCAGCGCTGCAGACAGAGTCCCTGCCTACATGACATACAGTCTGAGAGAGCAAAAGCTAGAGGGAGGGTAACAAACAAGCAAAGTCAGCTGGGGACTGAAAGACAAACACATTAACTGTAAACCTGGTATTCTCAAATTTACTGAGGTTTAAGTCACTGTTCTGGTGCCAGATACTCACACACACATTCATACAACAACATTCTTGACCTCATGAGGCTTCTAACAATCGTAAAACGGAACATGGCCGGTAATTTCAGATCCTGAAAAGTGTAAGATTAAAGACCAAACTCCATGTTTGTACACCAACCTTTCACAAAAGATTTTAGACAGTACGCACAACAGAATTTTATCTATATGCTCTGCAATCTGCTGCCTAAAAAGTGCAATACTCTGAAAATTCAGGTGAATGATTTGTTTTGTTTCCATTATAAACTGCCTCCCATCCTAAAAACACCTTAATTAGTCAGTTAAGACCTCTCAACCTCAGCTGAGCAAAGCAAGTAAAAAATCTTGAAAGCAAAAAATTATTTGACTAGTACCTGACAAGTCCTGTCACCAAGCTGTAGCTTCTCTTACTCCCTGCCCTCCCACGTACACATCTAATCCAGCCCGCTGAGACTTAAAAGCGCCACCTCAGTCTTCCGCCAGGGACTGTATTTTAATTCACAGCAGTGGCATGTTAAATGCTTAAATGCAACAGAAGCAAATTCTCAGACCTCTGAATCTAGGAAGACTTTTAACACCAACCGATTTGAATTCTCTCAGAAGCAAAGACAGCACTGTACATTTACACTTCTTCCAGAACCCAGCAGCTTTATTGCTTACTCCGACACATCGTAAGACTTCATTTCCACACCCTTTGCATTACGTGGAGAAGTTTCTAAATATACCACCATTTCACTCATCAAACATTTGATGGCTAATACAAGAATCATTCCACTGATTAGAATGTTTAAGAGCGAGTTCAGTTGTTTTTAAGACTAGTGACTCAATACAGTGGCTTCTTTTTTTGTTCTTCGCTTACCCTCCCAGTCTGTCTCCTAATCATCACCCTGACAGGACATGCACGCGCTGCAACCCGCGCCACTCTCACACAACGCTCTGGGAAAGGAAAAATTAAAAATATACTCAGTTTTGGTGCAGAGCTCTCCTTCTCTATTCATATATGAAGGAAGCTGTGAAAATCTTTTGTGCATTCAAGAGACAAAAAAAAGGAACAAAGCAATCTCTATTGCCAGCCTGGGCAACAGCAGAAAGGCAGGGGGTGTTACGTCAGGCCTTGAAAAACACTAAACACCTACTAACTGACGATAAACAAGATACGCACGCTGCTGTGCCCTCTAAATAGGATCCAGCGCAAAAATCTCACCGCAAGGTGCTGGAAATTAAGGAAAGACCAAGTATTTCACGAAGTCATGATCTAGGTCCTGCTGCTTCCATATTCATCCGCTGTCATACTTCCAACAGCTTGGTGCCTGAAGATAAAATCCTCGGCATTTACTAACCTCTTATTCACACACGCACACCTTGGTGATAGGCAAACAGCTCTTCCCATATTTATTCCCTCCTCTGTTGTAGCAGGAACTTTTGTCACTGCCCAGACCCATTTCCTTGCTGCAGTACAGACAGGAAGCACAGGGAAAACGGATATTCCACAACCTCTTTCCTCTTCCAATCCATTCCACTCGCAGGAAATTAATTTCAGCTCTCATTTAATCTAGAAAATCACGAGCAACCTTGCGATGCAGCAGTCACGTTCCTCTGTGGCTTGCAGCCTGGAGTAACAGCAGTCTAACACACAGCTCTCGTAGCTTATTTCTATTATTGGAGGTACTTGACAAAGTTAGTTTTCCTACTCGCTATTCTCTACTTGCTACCGACGAGCATTTCATTCAAACAGCCTTTTTTAAAAAAAGTGTATATGCTTTGAAAAAGCATTTCCACCCGGCACTTCTCCCACATTTCACATTGAAATTCATTTTTCCAGGAGGACAGCATTCAGTTTCACCAGCAAAATTCTCAGTAGATCCTCCTTTCAGGGATAACACACCTGTATCTGAAATACCGAGTCAGCAACACTATTTAAGACACTTAAAAAGAGCTAAATAAAAGTACAGATGATTAGAGGTGTGGGCATTGCTGAAGAAAAACAGCAGAAGAGGTTGTTGGAAGAAATAACTCACAAGAATAGTGACAAAAGACAACTTATGTATTCAAAATTATGAAAGTAATGAGGGAAAAGTGTAAGTACCTCCTTCTTATCATATCTTGGTAAAAGAAATTGCAATCAATTCAATTTGGTAATTAAAGGAAAAATATAAACCCACCTTAAAAACTCAGATTTATATTTATATTTTTACATGTATTTCTAACACATCAGAGACAATTTAAAAAAAAAAATCCAACCCCAAATAAACCTTTATCATATCTTCTGAAGCTACAGTGAGTGCATGTTGATAGTTACGCACAAAAAGAGCCTTGCACTCCTGGACAAAAGGGAAGCACTACAGGGGCCAGGAACAAATTTACATCTACACAAAGATAGGTAAGTGAAAGGATTTTTCTTAATGTCGAATCACGTATTTTCAGATGTCAAATAAGGTCTCTGCACAGCAGCTAGACGCTACACCGAGGAACAGGGAAAGCACTCATTCTGAGAAAGCAGCCTTTGCAACGCAGAACAAGGATCGGGTCCAGCAGACAGACAGGATGCGACCTGCCGACTTCCAAGCTGTACAACTGCACTGATTACGGGACACAGTTCCGAACGACAGTTCTCTACAGAAGGACCAGTTTCCTCAGCTGACATGTGCAGTTTTCCTAAAAGCACTACACAATCTTATGCTGAGCTGCATTACCATAACGAAAAGTAAACAAACCCAAGATTGTTGCTAGAAGTATAACTAATTAAACATGCATCCAGAGAAGAGTCCCAAGTCTGAAATCAGATATTTGCTCTGCTCTTTCCACAGCTCCCAGACAACGCTGATCACAGGTCAATACGCGAAGTGACAGAAACCTCAAAAACACAAGGACACGTTAGTGAATACAGACACAAAATTACAGTGTTTTGAGGCGTAAGCCTTGTTCTGTTACAATCTCTGAACGGTAAGAGAGAACTATCGTTCTTGTGATCCACCTAGCAAGCAGTGAAAAACAACTTAAATCCCAACTTCATTCCCCTAAATCATGCAACCTAAAGAAAAGCCAATCCTCCTCCCAGCCTCAGTTCAAAACGTTCCCTTTAGAATACTACAATGGCAAAGACGCTCCTTCGAAAGAGCAAGGGAGCGACAGATCAAAATAATGCACAACTGACATTTTGTTTCATTTAGTTTTTTAAAGAAAGCTGACAAATCCCCGAGCAGTTTACGAATTTGTAATTTCATTCTGCAGTTAGAACACAGACAACAGTTCACTAGACACATCTAATTGAACTACATTAAACTGCCTAAATCTGTACCAGCGTTCACTTACTTAACAACATGTAGTTAATCCTTTAAGTCAAAAAAGTTGTCTTTTTGGTTTTAAAGCCAAGCATATCACTGCCTGAACTGAGCTCGCGAAGCAAAATAAGAACATCTAAAAAGCAAACGACCAATAGGTACATCGGTTCTCAACAGAGAAGTGACAAACGACGGGAGAAGGGCCTGCCAAAGTCTCAACATGTGGCAGAACAGAAATCCCCACTGGGTTCCAAGTTTTGAAAAAGCGATGACAAAGATTTCCAGAACCATTCATAATAGGAATATTCCTTGCATATTCAACCCCTTCTCCACATTCAGCACACACCAAGGTCAAAAGTTGAGATTTAACTCCTTTTTTAATAAGGATATCGTGACTTTTCAAAAAATCTAAGAAACAACTCTGGATGAGATCACTGAAATAGATTTAAAACACAGTAAGAGTATCACATTTAAATTGCTGCAGTGGTCAGGGCCACAGAGCTGATTCACGGGTAAATTTTTTGAGATATTTTGGTTGTGATCCATGAATTATGAGAATTATGTGATATGAAATCAAACCCTGTCTCTCTGATCCACTGCCAGCTAGGCCCGAGACGGTGTCAGGACACAGAAAAAAATGCCCTCTACTTTCATTTGCTATACTTGATGTCTTCCCACAGGAACTGGTCTCTTCCTCCTCGTTGTGTTTCCTGTGCACAGCACCAGCCTGTTGTCACCAGGTGAACACACAGACACCAGCCCCGGCCTCGCCGGCCGGCCCACCCTGACCCAAATCTCCCCTCAGGCAGGGAGATCGCCCGCAGCCTCGCAGCCCCGCGAGCATCGTCCCCGCCACGCCGAGCACCGGCTCCAGCCACGCCGAGACCCGCTCCCCCCCGGAGACCCCGGGGACCGGAGGGTGACAGCCTCACCGGCGCTCACAGGGGCCCTCGTCCTCCCTCCCGGGGGGGACCCCGCCCGGCGCAGCCCCCCAGCCCCTCAATCGCCCCGCGTCCCTCCTCCCTTCCCCCGACCCCTCCTGCTCAG
>Ga0065711_1035179_pt1 | contig 22690 bp, 12 predicted proteins | sample Hoacrofraction12_FD_59098 | JGI IMG/M metagenome (GOLD analysis project Ga0065711, IMG submission 59098) | Hoatzin crop microbial communities from Cojedes, Venezuela - Epithelial fraction 12 v2 (version 2) | ecosystem: Host-associated > Birds > Digestive system > Esophagus > Crop | place... | reverse complement strand
CCCACCCCCCCAGTTTCATGCATTCAACAGCTACAACAGACATGAAGAACTGTAAAACCAAGGCCTGGGCCTACAGTTTCTAGCCTCACCTGATTTTCACCCACTTTATTCTTCTCACTTTGATGCAAGCAATCCTGTCAAATAACTTCAATCCTGATCTATTTATTTTTTAACTCACTTCAATCATTATGATGGAACAATGCAAACAAATCAGAGAAACCTTTAGGGGAATTTGTCTTTTTTTTCCAAGTGTCAAAATGCTTTTTGTGCCTAAACATTTAATGGGTATTATGTAGACCTGAGGGTCTTCCTTTTTTTTGTTTTTCCCTTAAGTTTTTCATTTGTCCTTCAAATAAGCGTCTAACTAATATTTCACAAATAGATACAGTGGAATACTGCTTGCTTCAGTCTTCAATGGCTTTAAATATATTTGGAGAAATCTGAGTGTAATCAAGCTGCATGTAAAATGCCTGTTCTCCATGGAAAAAAAAGAAAGTACGATTGTAACCAGATTTCTTAAAATTGCTATAACTGATTAACAATGTTTATCTTGCAGAATTCTAAGGACACTGGACAGTACTCAACAGTGAGTGATGTACCCCATACTAGCTGTACCAGATAAAAAGGTGCAATAAATACATGAGATGCACAGTAGGCATGGAGTCATAGCTAACCTCTGTATGAAATCAGAATTTAAAACTCTTATTTGTGCAGATGGCTATTTTGGATACTGTAAATGGAAAAAAAATCACTGAAAAGCAAATCTTAGTGTCACATGAGCAACTACTGGTTGATATAATTGCAAGTACAGTTCAGAGAGGAAGGACTCCAAACTGAGATTGTTCTCAGTCTCTGTTGAATCCTGTGACACAGCTTGAGTATTCAAACAGTGGGTGATTTGACAAGCTCTGTAAACTGTAATATATAGGGTGGATAGAATGAATTGAAAGATTCAACCTTAATTATGAATTTTCTTGCTTTTGTGAATACAGTTTTTGTAGTTTAATGTGATCACTGCTACTCTTACATCTGTAACGATAACTGTATGGATTAGATAGAGGCGTAAGCAATGAGGAAAAGGACATTTACCTCAATTTATAATTGTCTCATTCAAGTTCTTTTTTTGAAGGCATTATTTCAGAACAGCTAGAAAGCTGAACAAAGAATGCGTCTGAGCTGAATTCATGTAGTGTGCAAGTTGATTACAATTAGAAAATTTTGTGGCTAGCATGCATTAGTTGGAACTTCTGCTGAGAACTATTTGATGTGAACAGTTTTTGTGAGTAATGGTATACTTGAATTCTGTTGAGCTGTTTACTTGGTGTATGAAGACTGGCATTCTTACTGTTTTAGCCATATTAAGCACTTATTTCTGAGAGGATAAACTGCTTTTAGTATGTTTGTTTTGTATTGGTTTTTGGGGAGTTGTTTTTGTTGTGGTTTGTTTTTTTATGGTGGAAGGTAGACCATCTAATAACTTCGTTGCAACTACTGTTTCATTTACAGCCTTTATTGTTGGAGAATTTGCACAAGGAGTTAATGGAATAGCATATTTAATGCCTAGCAGTAAAGCTGAAGTCTGAATTGTCAAAGATGAAGCGTTTAATGTCAGGGTGACTGCCAAAACAGGATTACTGAGAAGCTGGATGGTCTGGCTTGGTGTCCAAAACAAGTTTCTACAAACATAGCTATGGAATCTGAGGTATAATTTGTGCCTGACATAACTGCTGACAAAAGCTGCTTGCTCTCCACTTCTACCAAAAATAGGGTTGTGATGATGTGGATAATTACAGTGCTCTTATCTGTGGCGAATGAACATCATACAGATCAAGATGAGCTATTATAATGCGAGCAAGGCGCAAGAATTTGAATACCAGAAGCTATATTATTAATTATCTTGTGTTAATAGCATTGAAATATGTTCTTGGTTTTATTGATACTGAGGTATGTATGGTTTAGGTATTCCTACTATTACATGTGCAGTAATACTACTGCAGTAATAAAAGGGGGAGAAACAAATTGTAGATGGGACCCAATTGCTTCTATTTTTGCTTCATATTGATCATTGATAGTGATGCAAGTTCTGGGTAGCTCTTGTGATGCTGTGTAAGGCCGGATTAAGATGATGTTATGGTTACCATTTGATCTTCAATTAATTTTTAAAGATAATTTAAAATAATTTTTAGTATGCTATTAGAGGCAACTTGTGAGTCCAAGATAATGTTACCATTCTAGCCCAGCAAATAATCAAATTAAAATCTTGGCTATGTAAATTGTAGTAATACATAGTAGTATTCTAGCTCCTTATACTCAAAGTGTTAAGAGAATGTAGGATTCTGGTTCTTGCCTTAACTGTTATGCCTGAGCCTTAGCGTTTCCATGTTGTGGAGGAGACATAGAATTTATTATTTTCTATTATCTACATTCTCTCATCTCCATGACAGTGATATAGGGAGGATGACCAGGTATATGGAGAAAGAGGTCTAGTTTTCTAGAAGAAAGTACTTGCCTCCTAGAATGACTCTTTGCTGCTATGGTCAGCAAGGATACTTCAAAGAAGTCTAAGGCAATTTCAGATTGTACTGCCAAAGTGGTCTTGTGACAAATTTGTTTCTCATGGTATCTCTTCTAAACTCTACACGGGTTATCCCTGATCATGAAAATTATTCGGAACCTTGGAGCTTGTCAGCACAGATAATTTTGAGTGCCCTAAAGTAGCATATGAAGTGCAATGTCCTAGGTACTCTGCCAGCTATCTTTGCCACATACTTTCAGTCTGCAGCAAGGAATCTTGCTGGTAGGCATTCTTCGATGTGCTAGGAGAACGTATGTGGGTTTGGTACAAAGTGGCTTGTGTGCTGTCAAGGCATGCAGTAGTTCACAGCACTGACTGTTCCGTGTTAGACAAATCCTTAGTAAATAACAAGGGCATTATCAGTAAAAAGTCTTGACTTACTGAATTAACATATTTCAGAATTGACATTAACCTCACTAAAATGTTATATTTTACGGAAAAGACACTGTTCCTTAAAAAGAAAAAAAGAAGGGGAGGGGAAAGAAACGTAGGCCTTTTTGTGGTTTTAATAGTCATAATGTTTTTGTTTTCCATCCCATTAGATATGCTAATGTGGCTAGAAATGCAGTTGGAAAATAATTGCCCCAAATGGTATTGAACCCTGAAAATCAGAATCTGTATTTTAAATACAAACTGCATACAAAACAGGGTAAGAGAAGAAAGCAAACCCTACTTACAATACCTGCTCAATTGTAAATGTCAAAACATGACTGTGATTGCTTTAGGTTAACGAATGTGTTTAGTTTATATTCATTACAGTAAAAACCAGTAAAGGTTAATCCAGTGACTGAGCATGCTATATGGGTTAGAGTCAATTTCCTTGTTCAGTCTTGTCATAGCTCTCTTACTTTGACTGGTTCCAAATGTGATTTTTTGGTCCGTTAGATATTCTAACTGCATTTTCTTGTGTAATATATACCTTTAGCCTACCACCTCTCATAATTACGATGGCACTGCTTTTTCATGGCCAGATATAGCATGGGACAAGAGAACTAAAAAAATGTATTTATTTTCTGAAATACAGATGTGTTAGAAACTGAACTGCCAGACTCTGCCTCACTGTCTTCTGCATTACCTATTTCAATGCAGCATTTGTTCACAATACACTACTGAGACAAACTCCTGTCTCTAAGTGCCAGGTCTTGTTTCTACTGAGATTGGCATGTGAATCTACCGTTGACCTTAGGTGACAATTTACTGGTTTTTAACCCACTATTTACAAGTAGATTAAAATGATGGAGATTTGAGAACCTGATGAGCATTCCGAACAGTGAAAACTAACTGTAGGCTAAGGATATTTTTAGAAATAATATGTAAGTTTTTGAGAAAAAACCACAGAATATCTTGAGTCATTCCAGGCTATGTCAAGATATCCTTTTAATCTGCATTGGAGTGAAATCAAATCACAGGTTGCATCGAAACCAGATTTCAGAGAACAATGTGGATTGATTTCAGAGAACAATTTGGATTGATAGTCAAAATAAAAAATTTTAAGAAAAAGGTCTTGATCTTGAGGATGTGAAAAAATGGCAGCAGTGAGGAGGTAAGATTGGTATAGAATAACTAGACTATAGCTTGACACCTAATACGAGAGTGTAAAAATTGAAGAATGGCTGAGAAGCAATTTTTTCGAAGAAGATAATTTGACAGAACAATTGGGAAAAGCAGATCTGTTCAATGTTAATATACATAGGCCACTCTCAGTGCAAAATGCTCTGTACTTCTGAAACGGGTTTGTTGGAGGTGAATAAGCCTAGAGATTAAGTGCTGTTAAATTGCTTTATCTCTTTACTGATGCATTTTTGATTCTAGCCCAAGTTAAACAGTACTTCTGTTTGAATCATCAGTTTTTTGCGGAACTGAGTTGTCTTTTGACTATGTAGAACTTTCTTGTAATCACACTGTGAAGTAGCTGAACTGTAGCATATTGTGATGGAAACAAACTTAATGTTGGTTCTTTTTGTTGTTAAGACTTTGCTAGGCTTGCTGATAAAGACACTATGTTGTTCAGATCATGAAGCATCCTCAGGTTAGTAGAGTTTATATAAGAATAAACATGCAGATTGCTCTTAGCTGTACAGAAGGACATATTGACAATATAAGGAAGGATCACAGAGATAATATTGAAGCCTTAATAAACCTTGTGTAGAAAGGATGTGTCACAAATTTTGAAGTTCTTGTTTGGAGAAAGGTAAGGGGTTTCATTCCTGGTTTTGGGTCAACTTGTGTTTCTCGTGTCTATATAGGGCTGAACATCTGAGTGCATGCTAGTTAAAGGTGTTGACTTTTTTTTCTTAGCAAAATTCAGATCAGTAACAGTAAGATTTAAAGTTTGCAGTAATATTTGTTTAAAATAATACATTCTATAAATATTTGTGTAGATTTTTAGACTAGTTTTGTTGCTGTTTTCCCAGAGTATTTGTTACTTAATTTTTACTGTGTGCTTGGCTGTTCTTTTTTATTCTCTGTACAGATTGCCAAACTTGTCTAAATGCAAACAGTGCTAGAGAAATCATAGAAGCGGAATACTTCAAAGCAAAAAAGACTGAAGATATAAATCTTACAAATTTTTAGACTCTTAAAATGTTTTTCTGTTATCTGCTGAGACTTGCCATGTAGGTGGGCACTTTCCTTTGAAGTATTTGTGTTCCTTTCTGACTGAGAGAATTGATCCAGCTTTCTTAATTTTCTAGCTAACATAGTAGGAATTGATCAAAAGAAAACTGAATGCCAAGTGCTGTAGTTGCATGTGCGTAGGTAAGTAGGAATGGTTGAGCGGACTGTGCTTTGTACAATTAAATTCATTCAGTGAACAGAAAGTTTAGTTGTTCTTTCAGCTATACTCTGATTAAGGCATAAAAGCCTGTGGTTTTGTAAGTGTTCCAAAAATGTTTTTTTAAAAGATTATGGTGCAGCAAGCAGAGTTGAACAGAAGGGCTGCTACACTGAGACAGTGTGTTCAAAGTGTATTTCTCCTCTGAGCCTCTGTATCTTTAGAGATATTAGGTATTTATTACTCGAGAATCTAAGTCTAAACTCAGCCTATCATCAAGAGGCTATGACAATAAAATCAACTTTAAACAATGAAATTTTAGTTGGATCTTTCTCATTTTTTACTTTCCTGAAGTCCTCTGTACAATATACTTTCACATAAACAATACAGGCAAAAATGTAAGAGCAGAAAAGGTGCTTCCTCCAAATTACTGCTGCTTTGTAGCACTGAACAGAAATGAACTTTTGCAGTAGGAGCTTGAAGTGGAGGTTGGTAGTGCAAAAAGGAAAAAATGTCATTTATAGAAAGACCAGAAGCAATAGTGTTGGCCAAAAAGATAAGCATTTGGGTGCATGTGAGAGTGAGTCTGAAAATGTAGAAGAGAAGTTGGTAAGACTGTAAGACAAAGTAACAGAGAGAGAAAGAAAGCCTTTAGAGCTATTTAATGAGAAAATACTTGGAATAAAGACTATAATAGAAAAAAGTTAGTTGTATCAGTAGCTGCATTCTAAAAACATAAATTGAACTGCTTAGCTGGGAAGGGAAGGAAATGAACTGAATTCATTGTCTTAATGATAAACTTAGCAGATGGACGAAATGAATACATAATAAATTATGCTTAATTTCTTACATAGACAGCGGTTTCCTGAAATATAACAATGTTCTGCATTTTCTCCATCTGTTTCTACAAAAATATATTTATTCTGTTTTCCCCACTACTCCTTCAAAATATTATTTGATTTGAGTATGATCTGAACTTGAAGGAAATGATCCTTGCAATAGCAGGTGTTAATTTAAGACTTGTCATCAAAGGAAATTGTAGCCCAAAAGTTTATACAGATACAGTTGCAGAATTTTGAGTTGTCAAAACATAGTATATAATTTGTTAACACACTTGGGTTTGGCTGGTTTGAGTTTCATTTAGGAGAGTAAGCTTTGGTGTCATAGGTGATCCTTCTCAAAAATAATGTATTTTCTAAAGCACACACAGCAGGATTTGTAGGTTTACTCAACTAATTTTTTGATGTAATTGATGAGTCATTTGTAGGAGCACACGTGGTATCTGATAAATGTTCATGGAAATAAAGTTTTTCTTTGTGGTATATTTACATATTGAACTATAGAATCACAGAATCACAGAACGGTAGGGGGTTGGAAGGGAGCTCTGTGGGTCATCTAGTCCAGCCCTCCTGCCGAAGCAGGGTCACCTACAGCAGGCTGCACAGGACCTTGTCCGGGTGGGTCTTGAATATCTCCAGAGAAGGAGACTCCACAACTTCCCTGGGCAGTATATTTATCTGCAAGTGTTTGTTTTTTTTAAAAAAATCTATGTAATTTGTCTTGAGATCATACTTGGTTTCCTTTCACATCCATCTCTTTGTAGAACTCTTTATTTAAACACTCTGTCCTTCTGCACTGATTTGGTATAAAGAAAACCCAACCTGGTTCGGGTCTTACGTGCATTGATAGTATTATTATGTGTAATTAGTATTCTGCTGCTGCACATCCTATTTTTGTTTCATTACAACCACAGGTGGAGGCACGTTCAGAATCAGGTTTGTTCTTTGATTGTTCCAGGTATACATGGTTTTTGCTAGAAGTCACTGGAAATGCCCAGAAAATCTGTTGTAAGCAGTTCACAATGAGGACAGGCTAGGTGAGATTTCGGGCAAATGGTATGTGTAAGTCAAGTAGCTGACTGCATGAGTTACCATACCAAACCCTAGTTGTGGTCCTAATCCCAATTTTCTGCAGTGGCTAGCATTGGGTTCACCAGCAGTGAAAGGTGCAGAAGCCATTCACTCAACATGCATGAGTGAATCCTTGTCAGGGTTGTATGAAAGAATTGTGAAAGCAAGTTAAACAGTTTCTTAAAAGTTTTTAACATGAATTATGATCTTAGTTGTAAAGGGTTGTTAACCTGAAGAAAAAAGTATTGTTAAGCAAGTTATATTTCTCAGAATTTTGCAAATCTACCACTGATTAAAAATATTACACATGGAAGAACTGTATAATTTTGTAAAATATGGATGAAGTTTAGCCATGCAGATAACTTCATTAAATGCAAAAACTTTTGCAGTGTCTGTTAAGATTTATATAAGTGCTCTGTATTCTGTCCTAGCAGATGTAGATTTTTTGCATCAGTTTCATACCATGTATCCAAAATAAAGACGACTCCTGGTTGTTCTGAATCACAAATGTGTCTTAACATTTTATGGATATGAATGATTATGTTATAATGGAACCTGTGTTCCATAACTACTGGTTTTTTTTCTTTAGTATTACAAAAATTAAGATGAAATCTAGAAACAGATGCTTGCTTCTGATACTCTGCAATAAAATGCATCTCTGTTTCAGATATACTCCCATCTGTGAAGAGTTAAGCATCTGAGAGTTCAGAGTTCCTGTGATGTTTTTTATCCATATGGGGGACTGTTAGGCTGTAGGTATTGGGAAAGATCTCTGAATGATATTAGTTTCTGGAGTTTTTTATGACCATAAAGGACAGGTTCAAAAATACCTTCTTTTGTATATAAGTGAAGTTATATTGGATGTTGTTATAAGGAAAGTTTTTCTGATTATACAAACAGCTCTTTATGGTTATATAAACAGCTATGGTGTGTGTTTGTGTTTTATTTTTTTTAAGTCATTTAGTCAATACATGTTGCTGCTTTTCACAGGTGGGTTGTATAGATACTGGTCTTCATTTCTTGATATAGTTTATAAATCTAGGACCAATTTTTTTTTTCTTTCTTATTTTTAATTTATTGTTCACACGAGTAATGCAACCCTGTAATCCAAAAAGCGTCCTGTGCAAAATAACTTTTAAGAACTATATTGTGCTGTCTAAAAGCAATTCTGAATGGGTTTTGTGCTTAGCTACATCTAAATTTATTAATAAAGAATCCTTGATACTGTATGTTCAGCCTTGCAATTTAAAAGGCTCAAGAAAATGTGTACAAAGGAACAAAGACATTGTATTTTGTAATGTTACCCTGTGTTGCTATGCTAATGAAAAATAAGTCTTACTGAAATTTGTTGCCTGTGTCCTTTTTATTTGAGAATGCTAGTTCCTCTTTAAGTTGAATGTTTCTATCCTTATGAACCATTTATCTTTTTAGAAGACATTGAACCATATGCACTAGACTGTATGTAAAATATTTAACTTCTCATCCAGAACTGCGTGTTGTCAAAAGCCTTTGATAATGTGGCTTTTCAAGTGAACTTGCATAATATTTGTGTTCTAAATGTGGCACTCCTATGGCCTACACTTGCTGCGTAAGTGTATTTACTTCTCAATTTAGGTGCACAATAACCCTATATGGAAGGAAATACCATCATCTCCATTTTACAGACAGCAAAGCAGATAAATAATTTTTCCAAGGTTATTCAAGGATGGTTTCACAAGTTTTAGAATTATGATTTTGCTACTAGGTTACTTTTCTGATTATTTAATCATACTGGAGCAAGATTGCTCAAGTTACATGAAATATTTTGAATCTAAAATTCAGTAGCATCTGTCAACTGAGAAAAATACTGTAATTTTTGTCAAAATCAGTATCATAGCTTCTTTAACATTTGGAACCTATTACTACAAACGTGTCTATGAAGTGAGGGCTGTTAATACACTGAGACATAAGAGTGATTTCAGTAGGACTTGTCAAATGCTAATTAGTCTTCTGAGCTGGTTCTCCTCAGGATACCTAATGCAGGTTAGGAAACCTTCTAGGTTCTCCATGTTTGGCATAGGGTATATAGCAGGAATCTTGCAAACACTCAGGGGACTTAATGTATGAATGAACAAGCTTCACTTATGGTTTCATTGTTATATACCATTTAATAGCACAGTTCAGATATGTAGCAAAAGGATTTATTAGGTAGAAGTCAAAACTGTATGATGAAGGAAATGGAAGATCATGAGAGTGTCAAGAAGCACAGTAGTAACAGATTTTGTGATTGCAGAAGCAGCAAGATAAAAACACAGGAAAGAAATGTAGTTTAGGGAGGTAGGTTTTCTGCCACAAGTCGAGGGAACAGCAGTATTGAAAGCTTGTAAGTGCAGTGACTCCAAATGGCTAAGAATTGTCTAGTGCCAGTCACTGCCTACAAAAGATTTTGTCATTGCTTTGTTACTCCTCCAAAAGGAGTGCAAAGCACTCTGAGGGATCTGATGCTCTGATTCAGATGTTCCTTACCTGTTTCCTGCAAGTATATGCAGCTGTTTCCCTCCCTCTTCAGATTCCTTTTACTTTTTACTTTTACTGCTGATTGCAAAGGAAAGATTTAACTGCCAGAGTCATACTGCAACATATATAACTTTTTACTTAAGTGACAGATTTAACCATCCTTTTACTGCAAGTGTAATTTATAAGTATTTAATTTATAGGAATCTAGTTCAAAAACTTAGCTTTTGGAAATAAAAAAGCCTTAAAAGGTCACTTGACAAAAACTTCCTGTTCAAATCATTGATGATTAAAAGTATTTAAATTTGGAAAGAAGTGGAGATATTTTAAGAGCATGTTTTATAACAGAAAAACAGAAATACATATTTTTCCTGAATAAAACAAAAATTTCCATGTTGTCTTTTTCCATTTCTTCTATTCAATTCACTTCAGTGAATTTGTAATGAATTCAGAGGTTTGGCTGGTGCTTTATTAAGCACAGTACATGGCCCTGCCTCATGGAATTCAGGAACTGTAAAAATTTAATGTGGTGAGTCTATTTAATGTTTTCATTCTATTTTAATAATAAGGCCACAAGGAACCCAGAACTAAAGTCAGACCTCACTTTTTGATTAATTGTGTGGTAAATCAAAGAAGAAGGTGAAAAATGACCTTCACTGAGTGTGCTTTGCTTCTCCTGTGGGAAGGAGAAGAATCAAATGGTGATTTATTTTTTCCCCTCCTTCTGAGTGGAAAGAACAACATTGATGCAGAGAAGAGGTATTTTTGTTGCTTCTGAGAAGTAATTGTGCCTTCTTGTAGAAGTACACTTTAGATTGGAACATTTTATACTAGACAAGAGGCTTTTTGTTCCAGATTGGGCAGTTTTATATAGAGGATGAGGATTGCCTAACAACTGGGGAACCAGTTTGCTAGCTTTTCCTAAGTACCTGAAAGTAATCCTTTTGTCTTAATTGATCATGTGGAGAAGAGGGGAAGGAAGAAGGAGAGGGGAGGAACAGAACTGTAATATTCACATTTGTTTGGTGCATTTTTATTTTTGTCATTTATCAGGAGGCAAAACAGCCCCCAAGACAGTGTGGGGCCACAGTACACCCTATATTCCTATATGATCTGTTGCAGTGGATATTTCAAGTAGTGCAAGATAGCCCAGGCTTTTTGGTTTTTTTAATAATAATTAAAACCAATACAAATTTTGTCTTTGTTTAATCCATTTTCACTCTTGGTGATATGTACAGTACTGGAACATCAGTAAAACACTGGTAGTGATCATAGGTCACGTGACAGTGTGGAGAAAGCAAAATACTCGAGATAATTGGACTGCCTGTTTGTGTCCATATATAATTCTCTTTGGCTTAACTGTTGTATCTACACTTCATATGGGATGCTGTCACGGTCACCACTGGGCTTCACAGCACTGCTCCATTTATTCTGGGGCTATAGGGTAATAATTTCTGGATTTACCTTTGGGATTTGGATATCATTCCAGATTTCCTAATAGCAGGCTGTTCATGTGATGATCATACTCGCTAACTGCTTATTCAGAAGTTCCATATTCACCTTGAACTGACTGATAACCTGAAAAGTCAGTGACATAAGTGTACTTGACTGTATTCAGTTGTAGTTCTTAAAATGCAAGTATATATTGGGTACAACTGTGTTTGTAAGAACTGTATGTGTCAGCAATATCGTACTTCTATTTATTGGGATTTTGGTGCAGAACAGCTCCGTTTGTATGTCACATTTTATTATGCTTCATTAGTATCATATCAGTAGCAGTCAAATAGTGGAAACAATGCTAATAAAACTTCATTATCAGTTACTACAAACCAAGGAAACGGTGCTGTCAAATGGCTTCATAGCTGTTGTGGTCAGTCACATGAGGAGGAGGTCTGTCCAAGTCAGAAAGAATCACATGGCAGAGAAAAACATGTGCACTAGTGGAGCAAGACTAATGATAGTGGTTCTCACTATTTCAACGTAGTGTCTTGAGAAGTCTTACTTCAGGATTTTGATGATCCATCCAAGATGTATGACTACAGAGGTTCCTTAGGACTTCTCCAAAAAGTGGGGTGTCAGAAGGATATGGCGCTGGAGCTTTGTTTTCTTTTGTCTTCTTTGATTTACAGTATCGTAGACACAGATATGTATCTCAGTTTTCAGTTTTATGTTGCTTGTACATGATCCTAAAGAGAGAAACTGTGAGCTAGACTGTCTATTAAGTATGTTCTGCTGGGAAACACACTTAGAAAGGTAGTATGGTTGAACTGTCTTCTCAAACAGTAATTTTTGAAGACTCAGAAGCATGGGGTTGGGACGTAGGCATTGCTGGCTGTGCATACACAAGTGAACCTCAGTCAAAGCTTTGAAAGGTAATCGCAGTCTTAAAAAGTCCCTGTCCATTGCTTTAGCCACAAGATAAAACTGTTATTCCGTCTTTATCTTATGTCAAATATTTGGAATAATAAAAGTTTACAGAAAAATATCCTAACGATATTCATTCCTCTAGCAAAACTACAATGTAAATATGTGTTATATAATTTAAAAAAAAAATAAAGAAGTAAAAAAACCTGACACTAGAAATTTAAAAGACCTTCTAAATTCCTGTAATCTGTTCTACTAGTAAATAATTATTTAATGTTACTGTGTATTGTCTATTGATGTGAGGTTTCCCAAGAGATCAGGCTTTCAGCATTCCTCTCTAGAAAGCCTCTATATTTTTGTAGATTTCAAGGATGGGAAGATTTGTGAGGCTAATTTTTTATCTCTTCTGATTTATTCCATTCCAACAAACTGTACCAAGTACTTTTTCCTGTGATTCATCTGTGGTCACTCTAACAATGGTCCTCTGAGAACAACAGAAATCATTTCAGAAGTCACAATTTGAATATGCTCATTTTTATACTTCTTAAAACTTTATTTGTAGCTGAATTCTAGCTTATTCAAGTTACATATCTTTCTTCACGTATGTGTGCCTTTCTGTGGGTTGTCTATAGTACATTTGCATGGCAAAATATTTTCCAGAACTGTGCAGACTGTTCTAGTCTGATTCCTCACGATGAAGGTGAAAGGTGAGTGTAGACTAGTATTAAATATGTGTATCATTTAGTGATGCATTTTATTTTCTTTCACCTTTTTTAGAAAGTGCAGTTTAGTTCTCATGTAAGGAAAATGCAAAATACTATGTACTTTACTGCTTTCAAGCAAGATCTTTGTATAAGTCGGCATCAGTCAGCTTATTAGAAATATCTTCATTCATTCCATCTGGGTCAACTTTCTTATTCCTAGAAGTCCTGGACACTTTATTAGAAAAATGGATTAACTGAAATACTTGCTGCTTCTAGAGAAGCTAATAAAAATGAAACGAGCTTCTCGTCAGAAAACAAGATTTCCTTTTATTAGAAAGGAAATACTGCAATATAAGTGTGTATGTTGAGTGCAAGAGAAATACCATACAAGGATTTTTTTTACATAACCAGTGGAGTACTTTTTCATGCCTATGTAGAAAAAACTGTGATTGAGTATCACAGAATGTTGTTGATGTTTTCTGTCTGAGTCTGTTGAGAAAGTATTTGTGTTTCTTTATAGGTTGTATTTGAATGTGTTTGTATATATCTGACCTATTTTAAGAAATTATAAAAGAGATGCTATAGCTGCGCTTACTCTGTAAGCAAAGCAGCTCTTTGATTTTGCTACTATCCATCAGTCAAAAAGGGTGATGTTTTAATGTGCATAGAAAGCATCTTACTGTGCATGAAATATATTTCAAAGATTTTCTTCCTCATAGAAAACAAGTATTTTCATTTTGGTGTACATTACTATCAGAAATTCTGATATCGTTCACTGGGTACTTGTTTTTTGAAACTTGTTTTCAGATGGCCTGTATAGTGTGTTATTTCAATGAAAATTTCAAGATGCTGTGGCACAAAGAAAACATCACTTTATGCAGCTAATGTCAGATGTTAGAGGTAACTGAAACAAATTCATTTAAACTGCATAGTAACTTGCCTGTCTTTCCATTTCCAAAAGAGGAAAGTGTACTGTATGAGTCAGGTTTTGTTGCTTCAATCTCTCTTGATAATGATTCTAATTAGTGTTGTGATAATTAGATACAGATGGTTTGCAGGTGGGGAATACAAGGTTTCATCCTTTCAAAATTGCTCAATGTGTCACCTGTTTCACAAAATAGAGAAATGCTATAGGGCCCTGACCAAAAGCCTGTTTAACTGAAAGATTCCATGTGACTTCATGGACATTTAGAATAGGCCATAAATTCCACTGTGTTTTTTGGTACCAATACCTACTTTGCAGAGCAACTTGTGTAATAGTGGCTATTCAGAACTGTGTTATGTTGTCTTCCTCTAATTGTACCCTTTTTCCTCTGCCGCTCAGTCCTGGGAAAAACCTTTCCCCTTACCCATTCTCATCTTTTCACAGGCTAGTAGATTACTTGGTCCAAAATGCATGATGGATTACATGAAAATAATCTGCAGCATAGTTTCCTATGGAAACGGTTATATATATTATGTATCTTTTAGATACTGACATTGGTAAATTTATTTTACTAATAGTAAATTAGTAAATTTACTGTTTTGTGTAAAGGTGGTGACAGAATTGCAGAGATTTCCACTGTTTTGGGGGGGCAGATAAAGCTGTTGCAAATCCTTACCTCGTTTCCCAAGACAAAATGTTTTCAGGTTTGGTTGTGTTTTGTGCAAAGAAGGTGTGTTTAGATGTGTTATACCTCAGATGTCTCTTTATGAACAAAGTAATGTGCGAGAAAGGACTGCTATCCTGGAGACGACTGCATTTCTGACATTTTTGCTTGAAAGGACTTCAGTGATGTAGAAAATTTGGACCCAGCCCTTGTGTACATCCAAGCTTTTATTCAAGGTGCTCTCTGATATACCAGAAAAGGTTTCGTGTTATAAAATGGCGTTTAAAAAGCTGATTTGATTTTCTAAACATTAACCTGATTAAGCTTTGCAATATTGATTTATATGGTTTGTTTTGTAATTTTTTTGTATCTGAAATTGCTACTGCCAGGAAGACAACACTTTGCAGAATTCATTAGTGTAAGGGCTAATGATTTAGCATGGCCTTTAAACTTCAGCAATACCATTATTTCTTGCTAGTGTGTGCTGCCGGGACCCAGCTTTTTGACAGTGAAATGAGTACATGGTACCAGCAAAGAACATTTCAAACAAAAAACCCCTAACTTTAAATGATCACTAAATACCTGTGACATGATGAAGTGCTTCCAGTGTCCTAAAAAGACAGACATAGAATATTGAAGATGTCTCCTTGCTCTTGCCCTTAGCAACTGCAGTATAGAGCAAACCAAATCCATCCTTACCAGAACTTAAATGCGAAGAAGGCAGCTCAGGAAATGAATCGCAACACATCTGCCGCAGCTATATATCTCTATATTGCCACACCATGATTTGTTGATGCTTGCAGATAGGTACTTGATAAACAGTTTGCACTTATAATTGGTTTATGGGCAGTCCTAATGTTTAGTAATATTTCTCTCTGCTAAGCTATTTCTTTGTCTTCCCAAATTGTATTTGAAATATTGAAACCACACAAATAGGGGTACTACGCTGCCTTTTCTTGTTCCTTAAAGACTGCTTGTTGTTTTCTGTTCTTAAATACACAAGCATGTGAATTTGGGATGAGTTTGTCTGAACTGAAATTGCCTTGGTTGTGATGCTTTGGACTTTTTATATTGCAAAGGACTTTTGTCCTTTTTTGTGGTTTTATATAGAAGAGAATAATTCTGCCTTTATTACATACTTGAAATAGCAAAATACTCTTGTCACAGGGTAGTCGGATCAAAGGAGGATCTTGCCCCAAGATAATATTTCTGCCACAAGGCAATATCTTAACAGATGGACTTCTCATTAGATATTCATGTCACATCCACCAGGACTGTCACCTTTGAATCGAGAATGAAATTCAATTCTGGCTGCAGGTAATTACTTCCTTACAAGGCAGATCTGTGAGATCAAAGATCAGAAATTGAAACTTGTCGGATACTTCTCCTTCTGTATCATTTCTTCTCCCCTCTTGGCTGTTGTAAATACCAAGATATTATGCAAATTAGTTGCAATTATACAACTTCATACAAATCAAACATTTAAAATTTCAGAAGTTTAGATAATGCCAGGTATTATCACAATCTAAATAATAGGGAATACTGTCAGCATTAGGAAAGCTTTATCTTGTTCCTCACTTTACCAAGAACTTTGCTTCACTTGTATGAGACTTTCCCTTTTGTTCATGCAGACAAAATGTAAATTTTTCATTCCTGGACTCTCTTGCTTGTATATCTATGATGGAGACATTGCTGTGACTGCAATGTGATGTTGCTCTGCCCAGGCTAGCTAGCTTGTTGGGGTGTGTATCTTATCTGTCTGTCTCACTGCAAGCTATTTGAGTATTTATTCAGCTACTTGGTAGATTTTGCAGCTTGCACTGAGTTGACTCATCCTGTAGGTAGTTTCCTACTGGTGTGAAAGCAACCCAGTTTAAAGCTAGTTCAGGTAGACTGGTACTGCAGGGTAATCAGAGAAGAGTTGCACTCACTCAATTAAACATTTCATTTAACAAAGCTCTGAACTTATCAATATGTGAAGTCCAGACCTTGCTTGTTGTTGTGTACCTAATAAATAGAAGTGATGTCCCAGGCTTAGGTGGATTGGAGGTTTGGGCCTTTAATTAAGATTCAATAGTCCTTCTTGTAGAGCAAATGTCAAGTCACCTTGTGGATGGATTTCTTTGCAACAGCTGTGAAACCACAACTTCTTCAGTCCTTGATACATACAAAACTAATCTAAGCCCCTAGTTGGGGATGTGTTTATTATTTGAAATGCAAATAATGGTTGTTTTTCTGTACAGTTTACCAGTAGTTTTTAGGAAGTTTTTTTTCTTGTTCCTCCTCTATTTATATTGTCACCAATTCTTTTCCATTTACTCCCCTTCCCTACAATACAGAGGATACCTCATTCATCAAACATGGATGATTTTCAAGGTTTAAAAAAAAAAAGTTTAAAGTATTATACACGATGTTGCAAGGTGGTCCAGGGAGACACTGTTGTCGTTGGAAAATCTAGATGCTTAAAAATAAGCATTAATTTGGCAGGAGTTATAACCTAATTTAATTTATCCTGTACTGAATTTCATTGTGCAGCTGGCTGATCAGCTGTGGCCTGATGATGCCTGAGAGGCACAGGGCTGTGTAATGGACCATATTTCCTTCTTTTGCTTGACTCTCCTCATGCTCTTTTAGAATGCTTCTCTCTGGAGGGAGGGAGGGAGGACTGTTCTTTTGTTTTGGAGTGAATGTGCCTCTTCTTGGACTCCCACACATGAACTAGACATTAGAGGATCTAACACAGTGATGTCAAGTAACCTGTAAACCTCCTAATTAGACATGTCTTAAGTGTGAGACAATCAAACTTGGGGTTCTGCCCACCTCAGGGGAGCAGACAGTTAGAGAAGCTGCTGTTTTGCCACTTCATTATCACCTAGTGCACTGAATAGGAAAGCTCTGATGTCACCCAGTTGCTATAGCAACACCATCCTTGCTTATCTCTGTTTCTCTGGCAACAATCCCTTAATTTCTGCTATATTCACACTCTCTTTGTTACTATAAAATTCCTTCATTGTGGTTTATATAGTCATAGCTCATATCAGGGCATTCCTTAGATTCAGACTCAGCCTTATACAGAAGATTACTGGACTTCTCTCATTTCACATTTATTTTGGTAAGCTTTGAAAGTGGAAAAGAAAACCAAACCATTTAGGAGGCTATAGAGAGGTGTGGTAATAGGATGAATAAGAAATTTCATTTTATATAGGGTGTAGGATTTATTTAAGTCTGTGGGGTCTGGGTTTCATTTGGGAATTACGCTGGTTTCAAGTGAGACACCTGGGAGTCCTTAGGAGCTTTTAATGCCTGGGTTCCAATTGGCTGCTCTCCCTCAGGAGTGGATAAAACTTACAGTCCGAAATCACGAGGTACTTAAGTATCACTTCTGGCTGCTTGCCTTATGGGCTGGGATTCTATGAAGAGTTGCAGTGTGTGTAGAATCAATTACAAGATAAGAATATTTATACAGAAATTTAGATTTGTAGTATATTTTAAGTTAGAAGGGACCTCCGAAGGTCCCCATCTGTTCTAACCCCTTGCTTAAAGCGGATCTAATCAGATCAGGTTGCTCAGAAAAATTGTTCAGCTCAGTTTTGAACACCTTCAAGAACAGAGATTCCAAAACCTCTATGTGCAACTGTTACAGTATTTGACCACTCTTATTTAAAAAATTTGGGGGGGGAATTTCCACTGTTCCAACTAGTGTCTGTAGTTTTGCACCTCTTGTCCTATTGTTTCTTGTGCACCTCCAAGAAGGGTTTATCTATGTCGTCTTCACATCCTCCTGCCAGGTAGTTGTCTCCCTGACCAGCATGATAGCCCTCCACTGAACTTATTCCAGTATGTCTTGTACTGCAAAGCCCAAAAGTGAACATAGTATTCCAGATGCAGTCTCACAAGTGCCACACAGAGGAGGAGGGGAGACCTGCCATGGACCTGCTAGCTGCTCTCTAAGAGGCTCGAAGGTAGTTGGTTTTCTTTGCTGCAAGAGTGTGTTTCTCAGTCATGGTCAACTTGGCATCCACCAGGACCCCCAGCTGCTTTTCTGCAGAGCTGCTTCCCAGTCAGTCCCCAGCTACATTGTTGCATGGAGTTTGTACATTCTGGATGAAAGATTGTGTTTGCTTTTGTTGAGCCTTGAGGTTCTTATCATTGCATTTTTCCAGCCTCCCTGTGTTCCTCTCGGTAGCAGCCCTGCCCTTCACTGTATTGACCATTCCCCCTAATTTGTGGTCATCCACACACTTGCTGAGAATGCCCTCTGTACAGTGATCCAGGTTGTTAGTGGAGACATTAAACAGATCCCTGATGTAAGCCATTTGTTACTCGTTGCCTGTTGGACTTTGCACCTGACACTCTTAGCCTGGCAGTCCAGACAATTTTTAGTGTACCTTGTTGTCCACTTACCTAGCTGGTATGTCACCAGTCTGGTGAATAGGAGGCTGTGTCAAAGACCTTGATAAAGTTTAGATATAAAACATCTGCTTCCCTTGCCTTGTTTACAGCACCTGTCACCTCATTTTACTGAGCAATGAATTTGAACGGGCATGATTAACATGCCTAAAGGCCTTAGCTACTAGGGACAAACAGCATAACTCTGAAAACCAGAACAAGGCAAAACTAGGACCGCTTTACTCATTTCTCTTCCTTTCTCTATTTACTTTTTGGTTACAGTGGAGGATCTGGTTCAAGCACTTAGGGGAACTGGAGGTGGGGGGAAGAAAATTGAGTTACTGTTTTGAGTGTAACTAGAGTTAGTACCAACCTAGAATTTTTAGAACAAGTTAAAGATTTTTCTTTCTATGGCTAATAGGTTGATAACAGTATTCCATAACTGAATATTCATATTCATTATGAACTATTGATAATAAACAACTGATTTGGTAGCTGAAGAGAAGGTAAAGAATCTTGATGTTGTTGGTAGCAGCTACTTTGGTTGTCTCTTCCCAAAGATCCGTGTGATCACTGAGTTAGAGAAAAATGACCTTTGCTAATGTTTGTGTGAGTCTTTCATGTAAGTACTTCCATTCATTTCAATGAAAATTTATCACTCTGTATTCTACAAGAATTATAATCTGCATTGCATTGTGTGTCTGCAGAGACAGACATGTTTATGTTCATGTAATATAGTGCAGTATTAATCATTGTAGAAGTAAAAGGACTATTCCTAAAGCTCTTATTCATAGCTTTCACATTAGCTCTTTTCAGATTTATGGATACTGCATATTTATGTATTGTGTCTGCACTGGAGCAGTTTATCATTTAACACTTATCTCACTGAAGAATAATGTGCTTTCTCCATATTAGGTAATTTTTGAAACCTTGTATATAATAAAAATGCATACACTATAAATTTATAAAGACAAATTTGAATGAGCTTCAGAATTGATTACTTTCTTTTAGGCAAAGTAACTGCTTTGTCTTTTCTATTATTATTGCTGTCTGATGCATCAGTATTCTGTCATTGTCTGTACCATCGTTGTGGCCTGCATGATGGTCTAAAGAAGGCGATATGGAAGGAATCAACAAAAAGTAGTTTATTTTTTTTGGTAGAATAGATGCTTGCTATCAGTATATTTCTAACTGAATTGTATCAGGGAATTTAACTAGGCTAGAACTCTTCAAATTAAAGTAGCTAAGTAGCAGTTAAGATTCAGTATAAATACAGGAAACACAGTATCTCTACATTATATTCTTGACACTCTTTGTAAAGTTGTAACAAGCATCTGAGCTCATTCAGCTACTAATTGGAAAGATCAATATCATCTTTCCTTTCTCTTCGTGTCATGAGAAGAAGAAATGGACTGTATTTTTCCAACTTTCATTGAAGAATTAGAGATTTCTAAGAAACTAGTTAAGTGTGGGCTGGATATTTCTTGCTGATAAGCTAGTTTGTTGTTTGATTTTTTTAGATATTCCCATGTTCATGCCTATTTCTCTTACTGGTTTCTTCTCAGGGATACTGGATGAGATGTTAAGGATATGTTTGTATCCAATTGCAAGAGTTGTTTCATGTGATATTTCAATGAGTAGTCTAGAGACTGTCTCTAAGCAACTTCTTGTGTTGTGCTTAAATGTTCTGTTCAGGAAAGGTGCTTAGCACTGTGCTAAAGGGCTACTAGTGAAAAAACATTAGAACTCTCATCCTAGTATTTTCCTATGCCCCTTTTTGCAGTGATTTTCCCCCCTATGCCACCACCCTTCCCACCGTGCCAAGGGTTTGCAGAGGAGGCAGGTGGCTGAAGCCTGTCAATATGAGTATTCAAAGTTGAGTGCGTACCAAAGAAAACAGGCTGTCACCTATGTGACAAGGAGCCTGGAGAGGACCAGAGGATATGTTACCCAGTCTGAAACATTAATTGAAGATTTGATTTAAAAGAAAAAAAAAAAGTAAGATTAGGCCAGAGGGAATAGTGTCTGGCATCCAGGGTTTGTCTTTTTAAAACACAATTAAAAAAAAAATAAATCTGATTCTTGCACATTGTTCATGAGATGGGAACAGACATAATAGATGAGAAGCAATCAGAATTTATAGTTCTAAATAGCAGTCTTGACAGTTTCTCAATAAAAAGTAATTCAACAAATTGCCAATGCTTTTCCTGATCAGAGTACTATTCATAATGCAACCGATAAGTGACATGAGGCTCGGCAGGCTAGTAATCAGCATCCAGCACATAATAATCTTCATAATTTGGTATGTATCTGCTCCATCACTTTGGCAATTGGTAGTCATCCCATGCCTGTTTGGTTCCTTGCCCTGCAGCAAGACTTTTTAATGTAAAGAACATCTTAGACGAAAGCTAGATGAATCAGTCACTGCTCTACCACCTCTATTCTTGCCATGTGGGATTAGAAACTGTAGGTGAGAAGTTAAATTATAGCTTAAAACTCACCCTTATAATTGTATGTTTTAATGAATTATATTTGTTATCAGAAACTTCCATATTATTATTCAAGCAATTAATTTGGTGTTTTGCTGCTCTGAGTGGTCAAAGAAGAGCATGTTCTGGCTACTCGAACTTTGTCGCTTGGTTTTCCCAACTCTTTCTCATATATGAAAAAAGATTTCCTAGCAATTTAGCACTATCTTGGCAAGATTTTACTTTATGGAATGTTTTTGTTTTGGGTTTTTTTTGAGGTCATGTAATGGCAGTGTGATCTTTTCATGCTGGAAGAGCATTTAACAGAGACCATGGAATCAGGACTGAAGCTGTTGATTTGGGTAGATTAATTATTTATAACAACAGAAATCATATTCTTTCAGGTAGTACAGTTGGGGTTGCATTTCTGTAGCTATAAGTAAATAATAAAGCATTACATAATTGTTGCAGTGTTATCATAGAATCATAGAATGCTATGCTGCTTTTAATTTCCACGTACCTCCCAGTTTATCACGACATCAAATACAAGGTGTTAAGGATGTGTCTAGATTAGTAATAATAAAGCAAACTTACCATCATACACATATATCTTAGAAGTTCTTTTGTCCTTCAGTATTCCTGCTGTTTTGCATGGCGTCTGAACATATCTTCATGCACCATTTCTCTGTCTATATCCAAATACTGTCACTTGATATGGTGGTTGCTCTTCATGTAGAAAATTTGAGTGGGCATTTTGGAAAGTTGTGACATAGACAGCGGCATCAAGTCCACCTTCGGCAAGTTTGCAGATGACACCAAGCTGTGTGGTGCTGTTGATACTATGGAGGGAAGGGACGCCATCCAGAGGAACCTCAACAGGCTTGAGAGATGGGCCTGTGCCAGCCTCATGAAGTTCAACAAGGCCAAGTGCAAGGTCATGCAAGCGCAATCCCAAGCACAAATACAGGCTGGGCAGAAAATGGATTGAGAGCAGCCCTGCCGAGAAGGACTTGGGGGTGCTGGTTGATGAGAAACTCACCATGACCTGGCAGTGTGCACTCACAGCCCACAAGGCCAGCCACACTCTGGGCTGCATCCAAAGCAGCGTGGCCAGCAGGTCGAGAGAGAGGATTCTAATCCTCTGCTCCGCTCTAGTGAGACCCCACTTGGAGCTCTGCATCCAGCTCTGGAGCCCTTAGCACAGGAAAGCCACGGGCCTGTTGGAGTGGGTCCAGAGGAGGCCACAAAAATTATCAGAGGGCTGGAACACCTCTGCTGTGAGGAAAGGCTGAGAGTTGGGGCTGTTCAGCCTGCGGAAGAGAAGGCTCTGGAGAGACTTTACAACAGCCTTCCAGTACCTGAAGTGGGCCTGCAAGAGAGCTGGAGAGGTACTTTCTACAAGGGCATGTAGTGACAGGAGAAGGG
>Ga0065711_1004698_pt1 | contig 22690 bp, 16 predicted proteins | sample Hoacrofraction12_FD_59098 | JGI IMG/M metagenome (GOLD analysis project Ga0065711, IMG submission 59098) | Hoatzin crop microbial communities from Cojedes, Venezuela - Epithelial fraction 12 v2 (version 2) | ecosystem: Host-associated > Birds > Digestive system > Esophagus > Crop | place... | reverse complement strand
CCCCAATCCCCCAGCTCCCCCCCGGGCTGTTTGGGGTCGCGGGAGGGTCGGGACGGCGCTTTCGGTTCGCAAACCCAAATACACCGAGGAGCGGGCAAAGTTCAGCGCCGAGCTGTAGCTTAACTGCAGTAAAAGCAGCCGCAAAGAGGGGCTTTTCCCGTTTCGGTGAGATTCGGGGCTCAGCCGCACACCTGGCAGCCGGGTGGCCCCCTCGCAGCCCCAGCCCCAGCCCCGCAGGCACCGGGGCTGCGGGGGACCGGGGCTCGGCCGTTGGCCCAACGCTTCGAATGCATCCGTCCGTAAAGAACTATCGGGGGGGACGGAGCCAGTGATCTAAAGCACGTATCCTTGTCGGAAAACCGTTTCTCTGATTGCCCTTCATTAATTAAAAAACACTCCTCAAACCCAACAACAACCTTTAACTAAAAAAAAAAAAAAATCACGACTCGCTAGTCTGGAAGGCATCAGCTCCTCTTTTTTTCTGAAAGTCCTACAGAGCCCAGAAACAGAAGGAAAACATCGAGGGCTCAGGCTGCTGTTCTCCGTTTGCAGAAAGCACCAACAGCAGCTCCATAGCGGTGGGTTAAACACGGCTGTCGTGCCTCATATTTTAAAAATACTGTACAGGCCGTTGAATACAAAACTTTCACTGGGCTAGATGGAAATATTTAAAGTGTTAAGAATGAAACACCCCTACTGGTTACAACAAATCCCCCGACAGCAGAAGGAAGCTCCCCGATGGAGCAAGACCCACCTGCATGACCAGAGTTTAGTTCTTTTTCTGCTAGCACTGTGTGATGGAGAAGAAAGTAAATGGAACACCACCGTTGCAAATAAAAACAGACTGCAGAACTAAACAGGTCTCTGACTGAAAGAAGAGGGGGAGAAAGGAAGAGTGTCTGAGAAGGGCATCCCCTCCTGCATAGCGATACGCAGAACCTCTCCAGGTATTTAAAGGTAAGACAGAATACGTTGGCAGGTCTTAAAACAAATCAGCAGCACATTTTAACAAAGTAAAACATGAGTCATAAAGTATAAATGCAGGAAAACTACAGCCTTTGAAGCCTGTGCTTAGAAAGCCTATGTCTAAAAGCTTATGCTGCCAGTCTCTTAATTTACGTTACAAAATAAAAACATAAAGAGTATAACACATACAAGCAATATCTTAGAAAGACTCTCATCCCCCATCTCAGAGGAAAAAAATCCCTTAGGTGCCAAAAGAACGCAACTCGTAAGGTGTGCATCTAACTGGGCCACTCTGACACTCTGTGGATGCGCATCTTGGGGCGAATTCTGGGGCTTCACTGAACATCCCTTACATGTGCACAGTCCTCACTCATCTAAATAACCCTCTTGGCTTTCTTGCTGACATCTGCATGTTTGGAAGATGACTGGATCAGGACCAAAGCCTTCAGCACCTGCCTTACACCCCTCCTCCCTGCCTTCCAAAGTACTGAAAATCCAGACAAAATGAAATCGTGCTGGTGTTACCATGCGATGTTACAGTCATAAGCTGGGGTCAGGGCTCCAACCAAACAGGTGCGTGAACAACAGTCCCTATTCTACAGGAGTCCAAGACAGCAGGGTCTCTGTGGGGGTGCAGGTGCATCCCAGGAGAAGTTCAGAACATCAGTTAATGGCAGGAGATGACTTCCCTTTTAACTGATGGAAAGCCTTCAAAGCATAACAATGTACTTCCCCTTCCATTTTCAAATCATGGCCATGAGCTCTCCTTGCTTTGGGGAAGCTCACAGAGCTTTGCGCTTTCTCTTAGTTCTTGCTAGTTTTAAAAGGGTGAAGAGATCGAAGTTAATTTGACCAGACACACACACAAGCACAAACACCATCTCTCCTTTCCCCCAGAAATATTCAGCTCCCCAAGGAACAGAATCACACTAAGGCGAAAACTTATCCGTTTTTATTTTTTAAAGAAAAATATTCCTCTTTAAACACAAAGCATAAACTAAACACCTCTGAGGAGCAGCTGCTCCTCCCTTGGAGCGCATTTAACTAAACTGTACAATGTCAGAGCTCCCCAAACAAGTATACACACATGACATACAGTATTTCTTTCACAGGAAATAAGGTTTAGGACTCAAAATTCTCCTCCCCACCCTCTCTAGACACCCACTCCATCCAAAAGTACTCTGTGCCTTACTCCCACCACAGTACACAGTGATGATAATTTCTGGATGCAATGCATATTAAAAAAGAAAAAAAAAAGATTAAGTATAGACCAAATTGGCCCTTTCGAGCCTTCTAACAAACGTCTGTGAGAGAGGTTAAGACCATAGTTATTTCCAGGAATGGTGCTTGGAAGAACAAAAAATTACAGCAGCATCCACAGGCAACACAAGCCCTTGATTCCAGCTGCCCTGTTTTAAGGAACCCAGTCAGTTCCTCAGTGTTTTACAGATGTTCCCATCACCCAAGAGGGAGTGGGAACAGAACATTCACAGGACAAATTTGTTGCTTGAGCAGACAGCCTAAAATTCAGTGAATATGGCCTACGTATGCCAGCGATTAGGGTTTTTTCCACATTGCCACAGCGACCAATTTCATGTCTTAAGATTTTATGTAAAAAGATATGATGACCTACAGAAACCAGCAACTCGTTCTACCAATTCTCTCTATCCCATCAAATAAATAAGCGCATAATATTTGTCACATCTGCCAAACTACCCAGATGTCAGAACTGGAACCAGACTCCAAAATCCAAATTATTACTAATTCAGAACGGCAAAATCATCAAAAGTCTCTGCAAGGTTTCAGAACGTGCCTAACAACTCGTATCCAAAAGAAAAAGTACCTGGGCATTTTCAAGGGAAGGTAGGTAATGGAAAAGGTCTGGAAATGGAGCTCATTTATATCCTACCTGATCGTTAATTGTTGGTATTATTAAGTAATGCTCAAATCTTTATCAGACCATTTTGTAAAGATCTTTTCCATTCCATACACTCCAGCAGTTTTTACAGTAGGAAAAAATATTAGAAAAATAAAGTCTCTCCCCTGAACAACACTGTATGAAGATCATCAGTCACATAGATTTTTACAGGGGGACCAGATAATCTTTTGTTTCCTCCAAACCAGCCTCATACAGAAAACAGCAGCAAGATAGACACAGTATCTAAGAGCTAGATTAAGGCCAACAACAGAGACAAACGTGGGCTCAGATCTTTTGAAACGAAGAAACCCTCCAAATGTTTTTATACATATGCATGCACACACACACGTATACTCGTGTGTACTATCCAAGCGAAGGCTTCACAACTTGTGAAAGCACCACTGGAGAGTGTTCTAGCACCAGAATGAAAAAGTTTGTTGTCTTCCCTCTTCAGCAATAAAAACCAAAGTTTTTACATTGCTTTGGACAAGGTCACCAAATACCCGCCCAAGAACAGTTTCAGTGAGCAGATTTGGAAGTGCAGTGAGAGGTTAAACTGTTCCTGTTCCGGAATACGGGCAAGAAGAGGTGCGTTGAGAGGCTGCAGCTCCTTGGTTGCTGGAAAGGAGGAGAAAATTTGTATTGCAATCTGGTAGAGAGAGAGAGAGATCAACTTGGGCTCCAGGTGAGTGTGATGGTAAAACTCAGTGCAGACTGGGAGGTGAAAGTGGCAAGTTTGCATACATGAAGTCACAGTGCACATCTGTAGGTGTAATAACAAGCAAAGCCACAGTATTGTCTGGCAGGCTTGTCTCTGCATAGGAGGCCCCTGGGTATGCTGGAAGTCAGGACAAGGATCCGTGAGTGGGATGTCACACACTGCACCAGGACATCATCAAACAGCAGAGGTCTAAGCAGAAGCTTGTAAAGTTGGTCTGCTAGCATCTTGCCTATACACACAATCAAGTGAGCCTTGCAGAAGTCTACAAAAGGGACAAAAATCTCTTAACAGCAAGGTTACGGGTCTGGTTTGGTGACAAGCAACAATTTGTGCAAGTTGCGAAAGAATTAATCGTCAACCTCCAGCACCCTTTCCTGCTGCAGGTCTCTATCCTGGATCCAGGCCTTTGTACAGGAGGTGCCAGCTTGTGCAGCCCCTGACCAACACTCTGAAGAGGCTGAGAGCAAGCTGCACAGCCAGGAATGACATCTCCACAGCCCCTCAGATCAGCACGTGTGGACAGAGGCCTGTCCTCCGCCTGTGAGCCATGAGCAGGCTTTGCTAACAAGGGAGGATGGGGAGGAGCGGCTGGAAGTGGGCTGCTAAAACAACGCAGGAGGAAATGAAAGAGACAAAGACAGGCTTCATTTTTCAGTGCTTGAACCACCAGCAGTAAAGCCCCATTTACTCTGTCATATAGCATGCTGATTAGAGTCTGGCTATCACTCCCACGATGTACTAAATGAGGCTCTGTAGGAACTCAATTAAAACATGCAAGAAAAAAAATGAAGCGAAAGGAAGGGTGATCATCACTCTGACGTGTGAATTTCAGGTTCGGAGCAGAGAATTGTCAGCAGAGGCACGCTTTGTTTCTGTGCACATGCAAGAGTACAATAGAGGGAACAGCAGCAGAACTGAAAGGGAAGAAAAGACACAGTAAGCGTAACACTAATTCAAGATGCAAAGACAGGACAGTGGGGTGAGGGAAAGAGAAAGGCAGTTTGAGGTAAAGGAGCCCAAAGGAAGAGACAATAGAAAAACTCTTAATAGAGTCAGTCCTGCTCCAGGAAACACATAGCTAATGTCAGCTGGCTCTCTTTGCCCCAGGTATCCTTGAACACATTGGTAAAACTCTCTGCACTTGAGATTTAAAAATCAAAACATAAAGATTTTTTTTTTCCTAAGATGTACTGAATGATTTTGAGTATTCAGCACAATACCGTAAATGGCCCCTGAATTCTAAGCAATGCTGAAGACTGACCTGAAAGCAGAAGTGCCCAAATTGTAAACTGCTTTTGAAAATCTAGGGCTACTTCCTTTGGGTTAGAAAAGAAGAATCAGAAGGCTGAACTGTCCAGAAGCAGGTCTGGTATTTCTCACTGAGAGCACGCTGGCATTTAACTCAGCAAGAAATATCTTAAATGGTTACTTAGCAAATCCCAGTATCAGACTGAGGGGTCAGGTTTCTGGATAAATGTATACAATCAGACAGGTCCTCACGTATCTTCCAATAGAACAGATTTGTGAGATTTACTGCAAGAATAAGCTATGCCAGCTGCTGCTTCAGTGAAAACACCAGCAGTCAGAGTTGCGAGCTGAAGCCCTTTGACTATGGTGCAAATCACATAGGGATCCTCTCTTATTACAGAATTAATTGTAGCAGAATTAATGCCTCCTAGGTAAAGCAAAGCGCAGGCTTCCTCCTTCTACAGCAAGCTAGGAAAGGATGTCTGTCTGGGGTTTGTGCACACCTACAGTCCAACAGCGCTGGTTGGAGGTATGGACAGGCAGCAGTTTCTGAGAACCAGCAGGACCAGAATGGCAACTGGTGAAAGTGGCCTCAGGGCACAGCCCAGGTGGAAGCACATGGACATGTAAGATGCAACAATATGACAGAGCAGCCAAGGTCACCCATACGCTTAGGCAAGCTTAAGGCAACTAAAGAAAATTCACTGATAATTTAGAGGACAGAGCCAAAGGGAAGAGAGAAGAGGAACCACTGGCAATGCTGTTACAGTAGCCAAAGCCCAGCACCAGCTACTAAGCCATTCCTCTTCTCCAGCCCATTTGTTCTGATTCTCCTCATTTTACCAGCACCATCAGCATGAGGTTAATATGTCAGAAAGAAGAGTTGGGGATAGGTTCCTAAAAACGTAGCTTACACATTTCCAGGCTCATGCCTTAGGTCTAGTTCCTTTGAAAGAAAGTGCATGGGCCATTTGACTGGCCTCTTGCTTTGAAGAATTTGCTGGGAATTCTGCCTGCCACCTCCAGAGACAATCCTGTGATATGTTCTATCTGGAAGTGGCGGCAGCAGCTACCTGGCTTCCTTGTCATGACAGTTCAGCATACAGTAGTTTTTTTAAAAACAGCATGCACCAGTGGCACGGCCATTAGACATGAAGCCGTGGTTGAATTCTTCTTGTCTCCTCAGAAGCAGGTGGAACCAGAAAGAAACGGAGTGTTGGCACAAATCAACGCAGGCTCCGGTAGACATAGGCTGATGTGAAGATAGCATTGAGAGTCAGACTCACGGCTAGCAGACCTCGGAGAGCAGAGTTACCAAAATGACCTTGGTGAAAGAGGACAACACAAATCAAAAAAGGGAATAGTAGAAAGAGATATTAAAGAATCGATGAGATAAATAACACTGAACATATGTTGTGTTCTTTCTCTCTCTTTGCCCAGCATTTTCACCACAAGCAGAAATCAATGAAGCACTTTTCCTGTCAGCAAAGATTCCACTGCTCTCTCTGGTTCTATTCTCATCTCATCGCTCTTCTCAACACCCACACCCCCACCCATTTCCTTCTGTCTAGTTCAGCACTCTGTGACTTTGGACTGTCTGAAAAATACACTCTGTATTCTTCAGACAGTCCAAAGAACAGGAACAGCCTTATTAAGGTTAAGGAAAGATCTCAGTTACCCTCACAGAAACGCTCACACATATATGAAGCACTTGCACAACTTGCACCTACCTCTCCAGCCTGCCAAATCTTCCCCTTTGGAAGTTGTGTCTACCACACACATAGATGAGCGTGATGAGTGATCCTCCTTTTTGATGGAATTATCACTGCAGATACTCCCTCCTTCCACAGCAGATCTCATATCTGCAAGGAGAAAAAGATACGAAAATTCAGCAAGCACCAGTGGAAGCCAAAAGTAGCAGAAGTTACCAGACGAAAGCTAGACATGAGTAATGAATGGTTGCCTGGTAAAATCACGAAAGGATTGAGGACAGGAGCTGGAAACAAAAGGCAAATTTCACTGCTGCGCAGCAGAAGTTGTCTGCATGTTTGTCCCGTACATCGTCCATATCAGCACTGCCACACCCGTGGCTAAAAGAGTTATCTAAACAAGGGAGGAGTTGGTGGTAGTAGTGTCCCTGGGCCACCACTAAGTGAGAAAACAACATCTCTTTTGGCAGACAAGAGGCTCTCCAGGCCAGTGGATTCTTAAGGGAGCTTTGGTAGCCTAACAGTCATCACCATCTGGGTTTTTCCTGAAGGCTTCCCATCTATTGTGTGGCCTAGATGATGTATGGCTTTGATTGCAAGCCAGCTCCTTCCCAGAAATGCATTTCCAGGAGCGCAGCAGGCTGCCAGCATACCATGCATTCCCCGCTCGCTGAGGTTCTTCTTTGGAAAGGAGGACAACTCGGTAGCAAAGATGTTGCTGTCTGAGGGGGTGTGCTCCTCCGAGCTGGCTGGGGTGAGCAGGACCTCATTCTGAGACGGGAACAGCAGCAGCTTCTGTCCTTTCAGGTTCAGGCGGGCAGGGCTGATGAGCGGCCGGCGGTACCGCAGGGAACTGGAGCTGGAATTCACAGAGCCAGCCACCGACGGTGCTGGAGAGGGGATGTGGGAGGGAGCACAGCTGCCTGACAGCAAGGAAAAGTGCTCTGAAATGGAAACATCCCCAAAGAGAAAATAATGAGATCATAATCCCCATACAAGAGGCACAGTTTTCTTTAACAATTCTACAAGAAAAGAGAACGGGAGTTGCAATCGTCCAACTAATCTTGTACTAAAATGCTTTATTCATTCCAGTTCCCACACTGCAAAACATGGAGAAATTCCACACGCGCTTTGGCACACTCGGGAATGACTTCGACTAGAGATGGGTTTATCAGGAGCCGGCTGAGCTTTCTCTCTGCTCAGTTGTGTCCATTCAGGAGAGCCTGCACTACACAGGCTCTTTGCAGGCAAATTAACCATTCTGGCGTGTCCTTTAAAGGCTGTTGGGAAAGGGTATCAGGATGCGAGGAGGTCTGCACAAGGGTATTAGCCTGGCTGTGGCTGCCTGTCCAGCAGCAAACCCTCAGGCAGCACAAACAGCCCAAGGATCCATGTGGGGTCAGGAGGGCAACAGACAGGTCACTGGGGGACACCAGAGTGAAAGGGCAGACAGACAGGGTAGCCAAATTAGCAATTCCTTGGGCTGGGGAAGGAAAGGGAACTAAAAGAGCTGCCCTAGGAACAGTGTAAAGTCTCCTATCAAAGCCATCTCAGCTCAGCTGTAGAGCAGGGAAGTGATCCTTGCTTTGTCTCACTGATTTCACTGCAAGCTCTCCAGGAAGAAGGACATCCAACACATATAGCACCTTATTTTAACGCAATCCCACTCTTAGCTGGAACTCTCTCTGCAGCATTTCTGACAGCAAAACTGATATTTTCACTGGGATGTGAGCAGGGAGGGAAGAATTAAACGTGGGATCATGTGTTTCAACCTACTCACTGCCCTGGAAGGCCTAGTGCATTACCTGATGTAGGAGATTCCTTGGACTGAGATGACTGCGAGGCTGGTCGACTCCCGCTGAACAGGTAGCCAGAATCTAAAAAGCCAAAATGAAACAGTTTGAACCCAGCTGGCTCAGCTGCTGGAGGTCTGTCCTTCAGAAATGTAACTGCATCATCTTGTCATCAATCTCAGAAGGGGACGGGTGATAAATGTAGGCAGGAAAAATGTCCCTGTTTTCCTGGGCAGGCTATAAGCCAGCATCAGAATAATCCACGTTTCCCAGCTGCAGCAGAACAGATCTGTACAGCAGGCGCCAAAAACAACCCCGTGACTGTATAACAGCCTGGCTTGCCTCTACTTTAAAAGGAAGAACGTAAAGATATGGTTGTACCCTTTTCTCATGCAAAGAGTGTGAAGGGTAGATCATAAGGTGAGATGAATTCCCATCTAGCTGTCAGGCACAGTAGCCATAATAATGAGGCAGGAGAAAAAAAAAAGAAAGAAAAGTATTTAAGTCAGGAAAAAGAAGTGCTACAAATCAAACCTCAGAGCTTAAGGCACTTGATTTACATCATTATAGGCAAACAGTTTTGGAAGTTGAAAACCTTGCTGTTCGCAAAAAATATTCAGCCCCGACAGCACGCTCTCGCCAGTCCGTCTGGCTTTGCACCTTGGGAAAAGAAAGCCCAGTCCTCACGAGGGTGGTTTAGTGTGCAGGGGGAATCCCAGCCATCCGCTGCGTTTGCACTTTGGCAACTAGGAAGGCAAGGGCTGTGCCAAGAGCTGCCACGCTGCTGAAAGGTTTGCACGGCTGCTCTTTCTCTTGCTCTTAGCGGATCTGGCAAAACTGCTGGCAGTGCAAGATAGAGAAATGTCGAATGAACTAAAAATTCCCTGCAAGACTGCTCTCTTTGCTGCAGTGCTATCCTAGAAACTCCCACGCTTTGTCCTCTGACAATCAGTCCTCTGGTAATCAGTTAGTGACACAGGAAAACTTAGTTTTCCTTGGATAGAGAACAGCATTTGAACGTTATTTCCCATCTGTTAGTTTCAAGCACAGCAACACTGAGTTTAATGAGTTACTGAGAGAGTCCTTCCTGAAACCTATCAATCTTCCATAGATCGCACAGAGCCCTTAAAAACAAGGGGAAATGAGGTCTCTAAAGCAGCTTCAATAGTTGTGCTAATGCATATCAAACCCAGACTTTGGGAAGAGCCTGCCTTCAGCTCTGCTCCCTTCAGCTGTAGCGCAAAAAGCAAACTACACAAAGCAGCTAGAAGGGAGGGAGCAATCGCTCTTGACAGACGAGTTATCCTAACGCTCCCAATCACTGCCAAAAACTGCTCTTCTCCATTCCCAGGTCTAACTGCTTCTGTCTCTCTCCCACACATAGCCTTGTTGCTTGTGCCGTACTGCCACGAATGCCTGGAGGAACCTCTGGATTTCAGTAAACCCACAGCAGGCAAGCACTCCGTGAGACTTTTTGTTTCACCAAGATGGCAATGGTATGCTGCGTAATTTCTTAATGCCAAAAAACAAATTAGCAACACTGGACATGCCTGTTTAGGGATAAGCAATCCCTAAACAGGACTGTAACATGTGGATACCTCACAACCCATTGCCCTCTGAAGCTTTGTACCACTCCACTGTCATTTCCACGGGACCAGAAAGTTTCAGGCTCACCACTTACCTGCCCTAGCCAAGGAGGGGATGGTGCCCAGCGAGAGTGCCCTGTTGAGACGACCGGGAAGAGAGGAAGAGGAAGTTCTGCGTGGAGACCTGAAGAGCTGTTGGTTTGTCAGCTGGAGAATATTGGGTGGTGTTGGGACAAAGAGAGACGTAGCAGGGGAAGCGAAGCCAGTCCCAGTGCCGCTGGGAAAGAGGGTAATCGAATCCCCAGAAAGGTACCTGCAAATGACACACATGGCAGACATTTAGCAACAAGTACATTCCAGTGACTCCCTCTCTCAGCTGTACTTCTTGCATGAACATTTGCTTTCTCATTAGGTTTGTGCTAATTTTTCAGTGCAAGAGTGCAAGATGCAGAACGCTTAAGAGTTTACAGGAATGTTCCTACACTTTTGAAACTGGGGAGGTAAGAACTGCTCAACCTTACTTAAATTATCGTGCACCAACCTGTCCCTGTAGACTCACTACCCTTATTCTGCAGATGGGAAAGAGAAGCAAAAAGCAGCTAAGCGACTTGTCAAGGGTCACATAAAAATCCTGTGCAGAGACACAAACCTGGGTTCTCCAGTCCTAAATTTAGGCCTAACCCATTACATTTTCTTTTCTCTGCATATCATAATTAACCACAAATATGTACTAGCATAGCCACTCATAGGGAACTGTGTTCCTGTAGCATACACTGTGTCTTGCTTCTAGCACATAAAAAACAATCTCTATCATAGTGCCTGTAAAAAAATTGAATTGGCAATAATAATGGCAATCGTGTTTCTAGCTCTGCGAGTTGTTTTCAGTGGGTTCTTTCCAAGTGAAAGAGGGGAGCTGCAGAACAGTATATCCAACTTGAGAACACAAGACCAGAGATAACAGACAAAACATACTAAGGGCACCTGTACCCGTTAGCTTGATTTTTAAGTGCTACAGACAAACTGACTTCTATTCCACCGGTAAAATAATTGTGTAAGAGGACTTGGCATTTCAAACAGTTTTTGCAGCTAGCACTGCCATAGTATTTCACACTCAGTCACTATATACAAACAAACTATGCAATTAATTTCTGATATCCCCATTTCATCACCAACCTTTGCAGCAGTTTAAAATTTAAGAATCAACTTAAACTGAACAATTTGTAAAAATTTTACTATTTTTACCTTCTTTCTATTCCTCCTTGCAGTCACACACTGATCTTAGTCTACGTGTACAGTTTAGTTGACTGCATTGCATCAGAAATGAGGAGTCAGCTTTGGAGTCTCACTGGTGTCCTCACACCACAAAAATGAGCATTCTAAGAAGGTTGGAGTATTGAAAGTATAGGAATTTTGTAGTATTTTTAACAATTGAATAAAATACATGGAAGAAAATCTAGCATATGAACAACATCTCTCCAGGATCTCCTGTAAGATTTATGTTTAGTTAGAAACACGTAGTACTCCTGTCAAATAAGTCATGAGAAAGTACTAACAAAGTATGAAGTGTATATATTTTAAAATGGATATAACAGACTTTGCAGCATATAATCAAGCTGTAACATTTGGAGGATCAGTCACTTCTGATGAAAACACTGAGACAGATGAAAGCAGCAACATGGCTTTTCTTCTGTCAGAGGAAAGGCACTACTAAATCAGAGCGTGAAGGAATATAAGTGTCTTAATCTTGCACTGCGAGGCTATTTATGCATTTGCCATTCTGTCTTGGAGATTAAAGAGGTGATGCAGCAATATTACGCAGTGCTAGCATGTCCAGAAGAAGCAGTCTAGAGCTAAGATTACAACTGAAAATATCTTATAAAACTACTTATCTGCTAGTACGAGGCAGACATCAACAATCCCGACCAGCTTAATCAGGCTGAACAACAGCTGAGCCAACCAGCCTCCTGGTGCTTGCAAGCAGGACATGCCTTTAACAGTGACAAGGAACTCGTCAGTCTTGCAGCAGAAACTGCCCAACCTCTTCAGGTTCCAGAGGACCTGGGAAGGGTGTCATGCTTCGCAAACGTGCAGAGTCCTCCAGTGCACAGGCATGTACACATGTGCCCCACCACACACACAGATGTAAACAGCAGATGCACATGGCCATCTCAGCTTTGTGAGAGAAAACGAATGGGAAAGGAAATGAGAAGTGCAGCTCAGGACTATGATATGAATCATATCAGAAAGAGTGATACCTACCACTCACTGTGCCATGTCTGTGAAGGGCCAAACCAGAGCATTGTCTGTGAACAACATCGCTCTTTTTTCCTAACTTTGCACCTTTTGTATCTTTGGGCTAAAGGATCCAACTTTACACAGCTCCTTGCTGCTCTGCAAAACAGCTTATCTGGCTTATTGTGTTTTGGCAGTTTTTCACTTAATGGGCTGGAAGATATTACAATCATTTATCGCTTGTAAATCCAGTCTGTCTCCTGGGACCATAACTTTTTTAGGATCAGACTTCCATGGGCTCTGCCGCTCAACAGCCCCACTTCTTCTCAACCTCTCCAAGTCAGTGGAGTCAGATCCTCAGGGCAGCTGATGAATCATTTGTCTCGCACCATCCAGAAAAGGAATTTTTCTGGTTAGCAAAGAAGAGCTGAAGAATTTTAAGCATAGCATATTAATGCCTTGGGATTGAGTGCTGACCAAAGAATGGCTTAAATATTGATCTGCTCTGAACAAAGTAAATTCCTGCAACATGCGCAAAATCCTGTTCCTTTTCTACGCGCTCTTCTCTTTAGCGTCTGCCACTGCCATGTCAAGAGGGCTATACGCTGCTAAAAAGCAGGGGTGCTGTGATGGGAACGCGCTTCACGCCTGAGAACAGTCAGCTGAACTAAAACTTCTTTCAGAAGCAGATGAAAAAAGGTGAGGAGACCAAGAGGATCAGAAGGCAGGAAGCAGCCATGTCACAGCCCAGGAACGGAGCAGTGCAGCTCTGTCTTTGCAGACTACAGCAGTGCTTCAAGCCATTTGTGCAGGTGATAACAGTGGGTCTGGTAACAGTGAAAAAGTAACTAAAAAAAGAAGGAAAAAAAAAAAAAAAAAGAAAAAAAAGGCTCTGGAGTCAGACAGTTTGTGGAAATAGTCAGGGCCTGGAAGCCGTTTATTTCAGAACTTGGTATTGTGAACATCAAAAATTGGGTATTGTAATTAGTGTTTACAATGATCACAGCATTACTAGACAGTTGGGCACAACTCTGCTACACAGATACTTTAAAAATAAATAAATAGAAGGTTAAAGAAGAGTATTACATGGTATGGGACCGTACACTGTCCTGAAGAAACACCTCCTGCCAGCAGAGCCTCCCCTTCTCTGTCCCAATACCTCTTATCCAAAGACAACACCATATGTGTGCGCCTTTTAAATTCACATTTTAACCAGAGATGCTGCATCACCCCTGGGATGGAGAGAGACATGGGAGAGCATGGGTCAGGTCAGACTACAGGGCTGTAGATGGACCCACTCCTACTATCAGATAATTCAGCACATGAAGCAAGAAGGCAGCATGCAGTCACAGCCAGGCAGCTTGCTGTCTACACCCAGCTTCATCTGCCTGGAGGCAGCCAGGAAACCGTGTGTTAGTCATGCAGTAAAATGTTTCTTCTGGACTTAAGTCCCATCATAATTAATTTAGCTACGAGTTATCCGTGTAGAACTGCATCATTTTCTCCAGGCAGCTTGGGTGCTGCTGCCCAGACTGCAGAAGTAGCTCTCTATTGCCTGACTGTGGGCTGCGAGGGAAGAGAGTTTCCGTGAGCTGAGATGCAGTCACTGGTCTGGTCAGCTGTATCACATCAGTCAGTCGCATGACCTGTGCCTCCGGTCAAGGTGACAGAATCAGGAGTAAAAAGCAATACAGCAAATAAAAAAACAGGCACAGAGAGAAGGGAAAATAACGCTAAAAAAGGGCACAGGTCTCAGACACATTAAGTGTTTGATACATGACTTGAGAGCTAGAAACTTTAGCTGCCAAGACTAAGAATTCTTTTCTCCTACAATGTTGCCCTGCTTTGGATGGAAAAGGAGGGTTGAATTATAGCTGAAAATGCTTCTGCACGAATACCTTGTAAAGTACAGACAGATGTCTGGCATCAGCTTTGCCTTCCCTCCTAGCTGGCGGCACAAGGGTAGAGGGGTGTGTGTATACACATCCCATGCCTACAAAAATCCAGACGTGCTGGCGTGACAAAGATGTTCAGAGGACCTCTGCCCTGCCCGTACACTTGACAGCTTTGGTCCCACACGAGGATTTCCAGGGGATGACTCAAGGTACGCTTCAGGACAGAGTACTGCCCCTTCCATACGAGAGCATCTGCCACGGCTCAGAGGCCCCAGGTGCACCCGCAGGTGACAGCACACCTGGAATGAACCGGCGGGTTATACGCGACAGCACACGGTTTCAACAGCATCTCTTTAAAAACCAAAGCAAAGCCACATACCACAGCTCCCTGCTTTGATGAGTGGAGTCAGTCTGGAGCAATCATCTGGCTATTAATGATATTAATTTTTATAAGAGTATAAATAATTTGTCCACAATACATCAATACATACTTTCTATAGTATTTAAGCATGATTATTAGCTTCACATAATTTCAGCGTACTTGAAAAATATTCATAAAGCCAAAGTAAAACACTACTACACCATTTTTATACTCCCCTCTTGTCCTCACTGTTTGACACACCCAAGCTCAGTTTACTACGGCATGCAAAGCACAGACATAGGAAGAGAGGAGTTAATAGAAAGGAAAGAATGGGATATAAATACAGCATGTTCAGAATTGTAAAGGGCCACAAAGGCGTCAGTTTGCATGCACTGATGTCGGCGAGGGCTTCGGGAAGACCAGAAGTCGCAGCAGCAGAGATGCTTACTCAGTTGCTAGTTCTGGGTTCTCCCTCACCCCTCCTATAGTCAGCAAAGTTGCTCAGAAATTTAAGATTGCAGCCCAAGTATCCTCTTATTCTGAGCCACACACTGGTGGCAAATAAAGGACAGAAGCACTGGCCTGGCAGACGTACAGGTACTGCTGTCCCCAGCTGCAGCTGCGTTAGTTCCACTGCAGCAGAGCAACACAGTGTTGTCAATACTCTCATCCAGGGAAAGGCACTTAATGAACCCCCATCGGCCCCGTTCTGTATCCAGCTCCTGGGCAGAGTACCAGACGCTTCTGTGTCGGCAGATCAGCCACAGCCACTATGAGAGCTGGAGTCTGCCACTTTGGGCTGGAGCAGATTTCAAGTGACACACAAACCCACTAGCAACAGCTCACCACCTCAGCTCCATTCTGTGGCACCATCCTCTGGTCCAGACACCAGCACACGGCCAGCGTAAAAAAGCAGCACCTGAAATTAGAGGCTTTTGGGCTAAAATCCTCTAATACTGTTGAGTCAAAATGTTTGGATGCTCTGGCCTGCATGGCTGGGAGAATCCTCAGGCAACAAAGCATGGTGACCACAATGCAACAATGCGTCTAGTGATCACAAGTTATGGCATGTTCCTCGTGTGGCCTCAAATATGAGTCCAGTTAAGCTAAAATCAGAAGCTCAAAGCACTGACCAAGTGGTTCTGGATGAGTTTTGTGTCAGCTCTGTTAGTAAGTTGCCAGCCCTTTGTTAGCTATTATCCCCCTCAGCAGAAGGAAACGTATACCCCTGTGTCATACAAAATAGCACCTCAGCTTCATGGGGATGGTGGCACTGTGCTCCAATGTTGGGCTTGCACTAAGATACCTGAGCTGGAAGCACACACTTCCTTCTGCTGGACTCACCGTGGGAGAAGCAACCAGGCAGAGTTACTGCTGAGCTATTTCCTAACTGAAGTTCAAGTGAAAAAACGCAAAGTTGGGAAAGCACCTTCTGTACAGAACCTACAGCAGGGCACAGTGTTCAGAACAGTCTATTTGGCTTTGAAATCAGGTACTGCAGGAACAGTCTCAGTAAAGGCAGTGGTGGCTGAGCTATTTTTGTTTTTTTCCCCAGAACAGTCAACAGTAAAATACTGATAACTGATGATCTTCAGGTCTAATTGTCTAAGGAGACACAGTTGGTAGAGACTGAATACTACCAGTTTATAAATCAGAACACCTCTGTAAGAAACACCTTTCTCCTCCTTCCCTCTCCTCCAAAAGATCAATCCTCCTCCACCATCAGCAAAAGCACAAGACAAAGTAGAAAGAGAGGAGACTGTCAGCATCAGAGTCTCTAAAAGACCCAAAATTCAATTGCTGCAAGTTACTTTTTGAGGCTCTGACGTTTTCTGTTGCTTTTAGCAGCAGCAGCACAGACGTGCTGAGGCACCAAGAACTGGGAAAATAAGCTGACACGTGAGCAAATACAAAAGCTTCTTTGGCATTAAAATTGAACCACACTTCAATATGTTTTGTTATTTTGTTTCGCCTCTGAAATTTTTCCAATTATGAGTCCAAAAGTTCTTCCATTAGAAGTTGTGGACAAAGCACCACAGAGACCAGGGCTTCAGTTATACAGCTTGGCCATAAACCAAAGTAGCTTTCTGATGTTCTGACATAAAATTAGTGCAACTTGTAAATACACCTCATTTGTACTAATCTGCATAAAGACAAATGGATTTCTTGCTTGCATGTCAATTGCAGTTAACTTATTTCCCAGATGAAAAGATTTAAAACACTTTCAGTATAGATTTGCACTTGCTGTGCAAACAGAGCTAAAATATTTCTTAACAGTATTATTCAGGCCTCACCGTGTAAACCCCACTTCTTCCCACAGTTCTACCAATTGCCCGTTACTGGTATCTAGTGTGTGCCCTCCCCATCCCATCATAGGCTGCACAGGAAAAAAGACAGAAGAATAAAAGAAAAGATCAGGCAGTGGGAAAATTAACAGCAAAACATCATGAAAGGCACCAGAACATGCGGGGCTCAAAGATGGGGCATGTTTATATTGAAAGGGAAAAAAAAAAAAGTGCTGCTAAACAGAAGGGAGGAAAACAGTTGCTCAGAAGAGATAGGAGGCCACATGAAACTGGGCAAAGAGCAAATACAGACTTGACTTTCAGCTCCTGAAAGAAAAACATCCGAAGAGGCTGACAAGCATCTTTAGAGGCTGCCACTTAGTTTCCTCGCTACTGGGCAAGAAAATTTGGACAGATTAATTCTATTCTTATTAAAAAAAGAAAGGATATTGCCATTAGAAACCAGGCGTGACACTACCATGACCCCCTCCATGCATTTTTAAGAGTTTGTCAGCTGCTCACACCCCTCCTCCTTGTAGTGGTCTCAATATATCCTTCTGAACACCAGATTCCTCCCATCACTTGGGCAGACTTGACAGCAGAGCAGCAGGAGGAACTGCCACATCAGACAGTTGCAAGTTTGTGTGCTAGAAGCTAGCAGGAACTCTCAATCCAACTTCTATAGGTAAGTGCAGAAGACAATCACAGCTAAATGGAAACATCAGTCTTTTCCTACATTTAACTTTATGAGGAAAACATGAAAGTACTGAAGCAGGAAGAAGGGAGAAAGGAAAAAAAAGTCTAGATGGCTTATTTCACTTAATGGACACAATAGCTCAACGTTTCCTGGGTCTTCTGTGCAGCTTGTTTAGAGAACGGCAGAGCTGGCACTGCATCTGGTTCCAGCATTTATTTCATTAGGTGGCTTTGTCCGCCCCACTTTCAACAGCAGAAGGGCGGCAGAACAGTGGTGATGGAAGGGCTGCTGCAGCGGGGAGTTATCCACAGGAGAAAACATTATAGCGACCACTGCACTGAAAGGAAAGCCGCGCAGGCAGCGATAGCACATCCATACACAACACTGTCCCCCTGCTTTTCCTTTCCCCCTCTGCCACCCTATTTTTTCCCTCCTATCCTTTCACCAGCCTACTACTGTCTGTCTTCACATTGCTGCCTGCTCCAACAGGCTGGCCGGTACAGAAAAAAGACTGGGTTTTTGAGGAGCATTTCCTATTAAATCTCCTAATGGAGAGTAGGAAAGAGGCACCAGGGTCATTGTGAACGTCTAACCCAGCACTGGGGACCTTGCACACTCCTGCTGGCATTTTTTTCCTGTTTTGACAAAGTCATGTGGCTTTTTGTAGTATTTACTTTGAAACAACATTCTCTATTGAATGTAGCGTCCCAGTGGAAAATGGGACATAATGGTTATTATTCAGCATTTTGAAAGTCTGAGACTGGAACAAGAAACAATCTGTGACTGTGAGCTGGAAGACAAACCTTTTGGATCAGGATTGGTAAACAATGGGAACACGGATTGTAGATGCTGGATTCTTTCTGAGGACAAGTAAGTAAACAACCCTCAGAGCAGCATCATTCACAAGCACCAGAATGGAGAAAGGTGTTCTCTTTGCTTGGAAATGGATATTGCAGTTATCTGAAGGCACCAGAGAAAGTTCCAAAGGAAAGCACATATGGGGAAGAGGTTGTGTGTCCCCTTAAGTTACAGGCACATGGTCCTTCAGCCTGGTGCCGTACCTTCCCATGACACACTCGGCTTATTGTTAACAAATCTCTACAGAGCTTTAGTTAGTGCTACCTTTCTGCTTTCAAAATGAATACTGGTTTGAAGAACAATAACTATGAAAAGCTATGAAATAGTTTTTGTTTCCTTTAAAAAAGCTTCTATAGTTTCACCAGCATCTGCATCATCCAGTAGTGTCTGAATCGTTCAGCAGGAGATGCAGATACTTCATGGCAAGAGCTCCATTCTGATTATTACAGAGTTTATACATAGGAAGATCGAGACACCCAATTAACTTCTATCACACTATTAGTATGGCAAATTCCATTGCACTATTTTGAACAAAAGGAAATAGCAGATCTTCTGTAACAGTGCTATTTCCTCTTGAAAGACCCAAATTCAGACGACAAACTCAGTGGAGTGTCTTGCAAAAAAACAGTGCAGGATAATCAGACTGCTTATCCTAAGAGGCCCCAACACGTTAATCCTACAAAAAACCAAGCAGTCGAAAGCTCCCTCCTCCCCACATAGTAACATCCAGTCATCCCAGCTTTCAGCGGAGGACTGCTAGGCACTCAACTGAAAGTCACAATTTCCAGACCCCTTCCTTCAGCAGGATTAGCACCAATGCCAGACTTCAAAATAGAACCCCTCCAAGTAACACGAAAAATCCATCTCTACTGCCACGTAGTCCCACAGCAGAGGCTCCCACCCCTTCCTATAACACATCCTCCTAATCTGTGCTCTCAGCCATAAGGAAAACATTAACCGACTAAGTAGTTATGTACAATGAAAGCTGACCATATACCACAGCATTAGGTTGTTAGTCCCATATGTCTTCTCTTTCTAAAGCTACAGGAGTGGAGGAGCATACACATTTTTATCCAGTTGTGCTTTTACACAGATGCTCCTCGGGGGGTGGTGGGGGTAGGTGGGTAAAAAACCCAATGAAAACTGGCATTGAAAGCAACAGCCACTGTTAGATTTGAAAATTTAGCCTGAAGCAGCTGAATACTTTCAGATATTGAATCAAGACACCCTGAGCTACACAGCCTTTTAAAGCACCCTTTTAAATAAATTATTGAAGTTCCAGTTAAAAGCACTTAAGGACGCCTCTCCATTTAAAATACGAGTCACAGGAGAATGGCAGAGCGAGAGAGCATGCAGTTAAGTGATGCTACACAGTGCAAGGCAAGAACAACCAGGTTACGGACTACGCATGGTCCCCTCCTCGCATGCCTGTACACCATGCAGTGTTACTACAGCACATGGTACGAGGACTTGGAATCCAGAGGCAAGTTCCCATCAGTTCAAAATTAAAATGACCAGCACCATTAGAAAACTGAAGGTGGCCTGGGCCCCACGGAGGATCAAGGCAGAGGACTCCTCTGTGACTGGCTAAGGATGGACGGGCAGTGAGAAGAACCAGAAGGACAGGAGAAGCCAGAATCTCTTTGGCTGGAGGAGCAGAATGGGGAGGAGGCTGCATTTATGGAGCAGTTTGTGAAGCAGCTGCTGGAAGAACTGGCTTTGGGGAAGCTGGATATTTGCACTGCTGACATAAGATTCANGAGGAAGGGAAAATGGAGGCAGCAGGAGTAGCTTCCATGGCTAGCACCAGCAGTGGAAATGCTCCAAGTAGCTAGCACAGTGGTAAGCAAGGATGGGTTAAAAAATCAAAAATTATATATAAAGGAAGAAAAGATCTTCACTGCTTATCTACTTCAAAAAAAAGAAAAAAGAAACAGAGGAACGGGAAAGAAAAAGAGGAGAGAGAAGCACCAGTCGCAAAGAGTTCACAAGGCTTTTTTTCCTCCTTCCCCCAGCGTCACTGCTCTGGCTCTGACCTTCGGGGCCGGTATCTCCGATGGCCCGTTGCCTTCCGCGTGGCCACTGCTGCGGTGAAGCCCACCAAGCAGCACAAGGATGTGGTGCCAAATTTGGCCGTGTCTAGCCAGTTGGGTGTTTCCGTCTTCAGGTACTTCTCAGCTAAATGTAGACTCATCACTATGAACCACAACACCGAAGCAAAAGCATCAATTCTCCGGAGCCTGCAATGCCAAAAAGAAACCAAACAAGACACAAGGTTAAGAGTTTAAACACCAATGAATCCCCATGGTCCTGAGGAAGGAGAGGGAAGGGAGGGAGAAGGTGGGGAGGGTACACAGACTGAGCAGGTTACGTACTATCTCTTGGTACGATTATATCATCTGCAGCCCTTCCCACTGCTGTGGCAAGTACCTGAATAGATCTGTCCAATTTTCTACAAGATTACAGAGCTGTACAGGGAGCTTTTCATTCACAGTAACTCAAGATTAAATTGTACGAACCAAGGCACAGATCCAAAGCAAGATCTGCTGTCTCCACCCAGCTGGCTGGCAACCCAAAGAATAAGCACTGTGCTACGAACAGTATTACGTGTGCCATTCTGGCAGATGCTTACCCCCGACTCACCGAGTCAAGACAGGGCAAACGAACTCCATCATAATGCAGTTTTCCTTTAAGCAAAACAGCAGAAAAGAGGACACCCACCTGATCCGTCCAGCTAAAAACACAGCCAACAAGCAGGTGAACAGCCCGAGGACAGCGACTGCCATCTGGTGATGCTTCCCGTAAGCCCATGCGGCACTCAGGTTCTCCACCATCTGTTCTGGGAGCAGGTGGAGCAGCTCCGTCCAGCGTGCCACCATCACGGAAGTGTCATTTTCTAAGTCTGCATGTGAGCTTGTGCCAGTCCTGTTCCAAATGGACGCTGGACCAGAGGAGACAGGAGCAGGGACCGCTGTGCTGAGTGAGAAGGGGTCGCCTGACCCATACAAGGCCATCAGAACCAGGAACGCACAGCTGAGGAAGGCCAAGAACCGCAGAAATATCACCTGAGCTGGTGTGGTTATGGAAGCAGAAGAGGATGAACATAAATTCTGGAGAGGAAGGGATAAACACTGTGTCAGAAGCTGAATGAACTGCAGTAAGGTTTTGAAATGGTGCTTTATGAAACTCTTCCAGGCTGTATGGTTTACGGGACAGTTTTGCCTTGTAAGTCCTTATAAGTCTCTGCACTGGGCTGACACCACAAGGGATGCTGTAGACTAGCAAAGAGCAACAGCAGAGCTACAAGCAGAAGCCAAGGTCAGACAGCGCACTGGGGCAAAGAGAAGGTCATAAAACACTTCCCATCGTTCCTACTTCTTTTTTTCTACCTGTACTCCGTATTTTCATGTGCTGTTCTCATAAATTGGCTTCTCTATTTCCCCTTTTCTGTCTCTCTCACTACTTGCCTTCCACTCTGTTCTTATTTTTACTTAGACTTACCTTGTGGCAATGGCACTGAATGACACTAGCAAGAGGAAACCTCAAACTAACATCAGGAGCACCTGTGGTGACTATCCTGTGCTCTTCTAAACTTCCGCCACGCACCCGAGCTCCCAGTGCTACAGAGCCCCAAGGCCGTTGCCTTCCTTTCCCAGCAGCAAACCCAGGTGCAGAGGTACCAAGTTCACTGCACTTCCCCCTAAAATCCCTGATCTGTCCCGCTATGTACCTGAGTATAGGTCTTGTCTGTCTCACGGCGCTTGAAATGGTGGCTGAGCAGCAGCGCCCGGAGCTGCCGATTCTGATGTTTTATGTAATACTCCACAGCAGCCTGGCATGGACGGCACAGCTTGTAGGTCTGCTCTAGATGGTGCTTGTACACCTCAATCTCCTCATCGTATTTGCCCTGGTGAAAGAACAGGAGAGGAAAAGTAGGTGAGAACTGCAGGTCCCTCACCAGTTATCATGCTTGCTACTGACACATGAGCAAGGTATGCTTCCAGTGTCCAGAGCAACAGCTCCCTGAAACCAGGCCTGAACAGTGACCAAGCTGGAGGCCAGCCATACAACCAACTTCTCATACAGCTGACCCAGCCTCCATGGCCCCAAAGAGACAAAACAGCCCTTGGAGAAGTCTGCTGTGGCCCAATTTTGCTGTCTTTGTCAAGCCCTTATGAACTCAACACAGAAGATGAGACAAAAAACCAGACCTGCTCTTCCCCTTCTCAAATGAGGGGACACAAAAGACCTGTTGCCCCTTCACACCACCCTGCTGGAAAAAGGAGAGACATACTCTTGTAAAGCCTTTGACACGGTCCCCCACAACATCCTTCTCCCTAAATTGGAGAGCCATGGATTTGATGGGTGGACCGTTCGGTGGATAAGGAATTGGTTGGATGGTCGCAGCCAAAGGGTAGTGG